>Ga0209212_1000197_pt1 | contig 126708 bp, 110 predicted proteins | sample RifGroC2_FD_183996 | JGI IMG/M metagenome (GOLD analysis project Ga0209212, IMG submission 183996) | Groundwater microbial communities from Rifle, Colorado, USA - Groundwater C2 (SPAdes) (version 2) | ecosystem: Environmental > Aquatic > Deep subsurface > Groundwater | place: Rifle, Colorado... | reverse complement strand
CTCTCCACGTAACAAGGATAAAACTATTTCAACCTTGATTTTTGATGTAATATTCTTTCTCTTTTCCATAGCAGTTGTAAAAATAACTTTTATTTTTTACTGCTCGGTTTATTTGAGGGCTAATATAACCGAGATTTACACCCATATGACCGATATGACCAACATTTTTGTTTTTCCTCAAAATGTCACGGTCTTGTCAGCCCAGACCACCAGATTGACACAGTCTATCATGGTTGAAATGGGACAAGCATCGGTTCCATCAAGTTGTCTCGATTTTAAACAGGTGCCACAGGCGAGAATCTCTCCGCCTGCACTTATAAATGCTTTTAATTGTTCATCCACATTGTATTTCTCGTGGGTCAACCCTTCACACTCAACGGCTTCTCCCATAAGAAAAACCTTCACTTCATGTCCCTGTTTTTTGGCTGTCACTGCAAATCGAAAAGCATTCCATGCCTTTTCAAATTCTTTTGTCTCCAGGATAATTCCGATTTTCATAATATTATCTGTTTTAAATTTTTGTAACGATCAGTCTGTCCGGCATCCCGCTGTCACGTACTTTCATATCTCTGTTTATGGGGTTAGGAGCAACAATGATTTTCTTGTATGGGATCCTTAACTGTCTGAAATGAATCGAGAAACGAAGTTAATCAAAAAAATCATATCTGCCGGAATCGACAAAAAAAATGTAAAATCCGGCGAACTCGGTCGGCCGACAGAAGAGAAATCAGATCTTATATTGACCTTATAATCTGATCTTGCTCCAATCTAAACTTGGGCGTATGGGTAGGCTGGTTTTTATCCTCCTCATCACGATAACCTATTGCAACAGCAAACAGTGTCTTATAATTATCATTCTCCAATACCTGATCATACGCTTCTGCCTGAATACCCTCCATGGGAGTAGAATCTAACCCCAAGCTCGCAGTGGCACTCAGGAAGAATCCCAATGAGAGATAAACCTGAGAGGTTAACCATGTCATCACCTGCTCGACGCCTCTGGGCTTTAACACGCGATTATAATAGGCTCTGGTCCCCTCTGGCAGTAAGGTAAGCTTATTATTTTCAAAAGCTTCCACATCCTTAATTACGCTGAATACCACAACGTGGCTTGCATCCAATACCTTATGCTTGTTGTTGTAAGAAAACTCCGCCAACTCGCTTTTGACCTTCTCATCGGAAACAAAAGTGAACTTCCATGGTTGGCTGTTGATAGAGGAAGGACTCAACCTGATAATCTCTTTCAGCTTCTCTATTGTCTCATCGTCAATCTTTTTACCCGGATCATATTTTTTTGTGGCGTATCTGCTTTGTGCAATATTTAAAAAATTCATATTCTTTCTGTTTATATAATTTGGAGTAAGATAGATTGAGCAAATAGTGTGCCAGGAAAATTGTGTGGGTAGTAAATTGATTGTCTGCATCGGTCGTTGTTAACAGGTGGCATGTCATAATTCTTAATCGTTTGGTTACAAAAATAATTGTACCTTGCAGTCTCATTATCTTTTTAATTTTTGCTTATGCACCAGACCCTACCTAAACGCCAAGAAGATATCGGACTCTCGCCGCATGAACTGAAATTTCGGGGGCGGCATCGTTCCCCGGAGGTGCGAATGACTGTTTTTGATATCGGAACAGAAGATGTGACTGAAACAATCATTCATTCGGTAGAAGAACTTCAGTCGTATGAAGACAAGCTCTTATGGCTGAATATAGACGGTCTTCACAATGAGACACTGATGAGAGAACTGGCAGATCGCCTGCATATTCCGGCAGAGATTCTCTCGGATGTGATGGAGCCGGGTACGCGCCCACAGACGGAAGAATTTGACGACGGGCTCTTCTTGTCCATCAAAATGATGCAGTTCGACGAAACGTTGAATCAGGTGTCCATCAATAATCTGAGTATCGTGGTGATGAGCAATATGTTGATCACCTTTCAGGAAGAGCACAGCAGCCTGTTTAATCCCGTAAAAGAGCGACTTAAAAAACATAACAGGAGATTCAGGTCTCTGGGAGCCGATTATCTTGCCTTTGCCCTGCTTGATGTTGTGATTGACAATTACATCTTTATTCTGGGTGTTCTTGGCGAAAAAATTGAGGCACTGGAGAACAAGATGGTGCTCAACCCCGACAGGGGAATACTAAAAATAATTAACTTATTCAAACGCGAACTGAGCGATCTGGGGCGTTACATAAAACCTGCCAGGGAGATGATTACGAGCCTCGTGAAGAACGACGGCGACTTTATTACGCGGAAAAATTATAAATATTTTAAAGAGTTGCAGGATAACATAAGCCAGGCAGTGGAACTATTGGATTATTATCGTGAGATACTGTACGATGAATTGAATATTTATCACTCTTCCATGAGTACCAGGCTGAACGACATCATGGCACTTCTGACGGTCTTTTCGGTGATATTCATTCCGCTCACCTTTATCGTGGGCGTGTATGGAATGAATTTCAAAAACATGCCGGAACTGCAACTGCCGCACGGCTATTTCATTGTCTGGGTCGTGATGCTGCTTATTGCAGCCGGCATGCTCTGGTATTTTAAAAGAAAAAAATGGTTCTGATATACAAACAGAAAGGGCTTAAAATACAGCTGTCGTTGAGACTGCAGTTTTAAGCCCTTACGAATTTCTTTCCGACAGGAGAATATTTACATTTTTCCGCCGCCGCGCACACTGAGGTGATCAATGATGGGACTGATGTTGAAGTAAACCCGTTCTACGCCGAAACGGTTCTCGCCCAGCGACAGATAATTAACCTTATTTCCTTTCAAAATTTTGTCTTCTCCTCCGAAGTTGTACCCCAGGAAAGGCAGAATGTCATATTCATGAGCCACTTTGATGACATAAAAAGGTGTCTTCTCCGACATGCCGTCGCCGGTGCCGATAATGGCATCCTGCACGATACGCCGCTTGAGAGCTACCTTCTTGTATTCTTCCGTATTATTCTCCTGCGCATATACCAATAGTTTTGCATTCAGCGCACGCAGGTTGAACGGATCTTCCAGCAGTAGAGCATCAGCATATTGCACGATATTTTTGTAGTCTTCCTGAACGAAAGATTGTTTTGACAAGATTGCCGCCAGCTTGCTGTTGAATTCGGAAGTGTCGGTTGGAACATATCCCGGCTGGTATATGTACCCAAAATAAAGGTGCCTTCCCTCCTCAGGGGTCATCTGGGTTCCGTCCTGATATTTTTTTATCAGGTTCGGATAGTAATAGGAGGAAACTGATTCTTTGGTGTTCCTTTCGATCTGTGCAAAATCGGGCGCTTTGAATATATCCTGCGCGTTTGTCTGAAGAATGATGCTTGTGCTAAAAGCGAGTATAAACAATATTTTCTGCATAGCGTTTGTTTTAATTGTTAGATTTTGTATTCTGCTACGGTGCGTATTGTTTAAACACCTGTAAACCGGTTATTGTTTCCCGGAAACCGTTACACCCTTGTCTATCTTAGATATCAACCCCTGCAGCACACTACCCGGACCCAGCTCCACAAATTCAACGGCACCATCGGCAATCATCTGTTGTACCGATTGCGTCCATTTCACGGGGGAGGTAAGCTGCACGATGAGATTCTTCCTGATGACTGTAGGATCGGTTTCTCCCACGGTGGAGACATTCTGATAGACGGGACAAACCGGCACCGAGAGGGGTGTTGCTTCGATTGCTTCCATCAGTTCCAGCCTGGCCGGCTCCATCAGCGGTGAGTGAAAAGCGCCACCCACCTTCAGCGGCAGCGCTCTTTTGGCACCTGCTTCCTTCATCAGCTCACATGCTTTTTCTATTCCGCTGTTCGATCCGGAGATCACAATCTGCCCAGGACAGTTGTAGTTGGCGGGAACCACCACATCATCCACCAGAGCACAAATCTCTTCCACCTTCTCGTCGGGTAGTCCCAGGATAGCAGCCATGGTGGAAGGATTGGCTTCACAGGCTTTTTGCATGGCCAACGCACGGGCATAGACCAGCTTTAATCCGTTCTCAAACGACAAAGCACCGGCAGCTACCAGGGCAGAGAATTCACCCAGCGAATGTCCGGCCGTCATGTCGGGCTGAAACTCTTCACCCAGGCTCTTTGCCAGAATCACCGAGTGGAGGAAGATGGCCGGTTGCGTCACCTTTGTTTGTCGTAAGTCTTCGTCCGTACCGGCAAACATCAGATCCGTGATCCGGAAGCCCAATATCTCGTTCGCCTTCTCGAAAAGCTCCTTCGCCAAAGGCAGTGTGTCATATAACTCTTTTCCCATGCCCACAAACTGGGCTCCCTGACCGGGGAATACATACGCTCGTTTCATATCAATGTTCTGTTTTTGTTCTAAATATTTTTATAATACAATTTACTCCTGGACCGCAGTCACTGACAACCACCCATTATTTTGGCTGATCGCTAACCCCTGATCCCTATTTACTTTTCTCCCGTATCTCTACCCGGCGGATCTTTCCGCTGATGGTTTTCGGCAATTCATGCACAAATTCAATTACACGCGGGTATTTATAGGGAGCCGTCACATTTTTCACATGCTCCTGAATCTCTGCGATCAGCTCATCACCTGCGCGTGTTTTATATTCTTCGGCCAGCACGATGGTGGCTTTGATCACCTGCCCGCGTATTTCGTCGGGCACACCCGTGATGGCACACTCTACCACGGCGGGATGCGTCATCACGGCGCTCTCCACCTCGAAAGGGCCGATGCGGTAGCCGGAGCTTTTGATCACATCATCGGTGCGGCCCACGAACCAGTAGTAACCATCTTCGTCACGCCACGCCATGTCGCCCGTGTGGTACACATGGTCGGCATAAACCTGCCTGGTCAGTTCCTGATCGCGGTAATATCCCATGAACAGCGACAGGGGCCTGTTCTCATCGGTGTAGAAGACAATCTCGCCCTGTTCTCCATCTTCTGCAGAGCGGCCGTCCCAGGTGAGCAGATCCATCTTGTAGAGCGGGTTGGGCATCCCCATGGAGCCCGGCTTCGGCTCAATCCAGGGGAAGGTGATGATGGTGGGTGCCGTCTCTGTCTGGCCAAAAGCTTCCATCATCTTGATACCTGTCTTTTCATAAAATGATTCAAATACCGATGGATTCAGCGCTTCTCCGGCCGTAGTACAGTATTCCAGCGACGAGAGATCATACTTGTTCAGATCTTCGCGGATGAGAAAGCGGAAGATGGTAGGAGGCGCACAGAAGGAGGTTACCTTGTAGGTCGATATCATACGCAACATGTCGTCGGGAACAAAGCGTCCTTCAAAGTCATACACAAATACGCAGGCTCCCACGATCCACTGTCCGTAAAGCTTGCCCCATACTGCCTTGGCCCACCCTGTGTCGGCCACGGTGAGGTGAACGCTGTTTTCGTGCAGGTTGTGCCAGTATTTGGCGGTGGTGATATGTCCCAGCGGATAAGTGAAATCATGGATCACCATCTTGGGCTGTCCCGTGGTGCCGGAAGTAAAATAAAGGATCATGATGTCCTCATTGGAATTGACTTTTTCCGGCTTTACAAAGGGTGCAGCATCTTTCACTCCCTGGTGAAAACCGGTCCATCCTTCCGGAATGTTTTCGCCGACAAGAACACGGTGCTTCACCGTGGACGATTGACCCATGGCAAGATCCACATGGGTGATCAGGTTATCGTCGGCCGCAGCCACAATAACCTTGACGTCTGCCGCGTTATTGCGGTAGATGATATCTTTGTCGGTCAGCAGGTGCGTCGCGGGAATTGCCACGGCACCGATCTTGTGCAATGCGAGGATGGTCTGCCAGAACTCGATGCTTCGCTTGAGGATGAGCATGACCATATCTCCTTTTCCAATGCCCAGTGACTGAAAGAAGGAAGCGGTCTTATCGGACAGGGTCTTTAGTTCCCCGAAGGTAAGATTGTGGTGAGCTCCCTTGTCGTCCGTCCAGCAGAGTGCCCGTTTTTGCGGATCTGTCGCTGCCCAGGCATCCACCACATCGTAGGCAAAATTGAAGTTTTCGGGTACCAGGATCTCGTAATTTTCAATAAAATCCTGATGCGAACTGAATGCAGTTTTCTTTACAAATCTTTCTAACATGATAACCTGATGATTGAGGGATTGCGTGTGTTAGGGGTATAAAACTACGGTAAGAAACTTTACCTGCTTGTTGTTGAGCGCTTTCATGCCGTGCGGAAGGGAGGAGTCGAAATAAATGCTGTCTCCCTCATTGAGGATCAGATCTTTTTCATTTATTTTCAACATCATGCTTCCTTCCAGAATCATGTTGAACTCCTGACCCGCGTGAATATTCTGGTAGAAATCATCTTCCATGGGCTTTGGTTCTACCGTTACCACGAAAACCTCAGCTACATTGTTGGTGAAGCCCGAGGTGAGCGACTGGTACTTGTAGGCCGATACTCTTTCCACGCTAACCCCTTTATCTTTGCGGGTGATAAAGTAAGCATTCATTTTGGGTTCGGTACCAAACATCAGGGTGGCCAGATCCACGTTGAACTCCCGTTCAATTCGCTGTAAGAACGAAACAGAGATGTCCTTTTCGCCCGTCTCATATTGCAGATAGACTGCTTCATCCACCTCCAGCCTGTGGGCCATCTCTGCGGGTGAGAAATCGATCGCATCACGTAAACCCCTGATGCGTTCGCCTATTTGTTTTAAATCTGTTCTCATTGTGGTACGTATTGATTAATTTTCACGAGGTATATACCCTGTCTTATACAAAGCTACAAAGATACTTATTTTTTGTTTAAATAAACAGAAACAAACTGACTGCCATCACAGCCATTCCGGCGACCAGACCGATGATGGAAAGATGGTGTTTGCCATATTTCTCGGCGCTGGGAAGCAACTCGTCCAGCGAGATAAAAATCATAATTCCGGATACGGCCGACAGGATCAACCCATCCAGCGCCGGATTCCAGAACGGTAGCAGGAACAAAAAGGCAATCAGCGCGCCCACCGGCTCGGCAAGTCCCGACGCAAAGGAAAGCCAGAATGCCTTCTTTTTGCTTCCCGTGGAATGATAGATGGGAACGGCAACCGCAATGCCTTCGGGGATATTGTGTATGGCGATGGCAGCCGTGATGGGGATGGCTACTTCCATTGAACTCAGGGCCGACATGAAGGTGGCGATTCCTTCGGGAAAGTTGTGAATGGCGATGGTCACCGCCGTGATGATGCCGGTCTGTTTCAGCCGGTAGTTCGATTTCATCTCTTCCACTCCGTGCATCTCGTGCGGGTTTCTTGATTCGGGAATCAGAAAGTCGATTAGCGCGATCAGCGCGATGCCGCCGAATAATCCGAGGATCATGTAAAGCATTCCAGCTTTTTCACCGTATATGCCCGACAGCGATGCCAGTGACTTTGGTAGCATCTCCATGAAAGAGACATAGATCATCACCCCGGCAGAAAGACCCAGGGCAAGGCTCAGAAAGTTGGTGTTCGTGCGTTTGGCCACGAAAGCGATCAGGCTACCGATGCCGGTGGACAGACCGGCGAACAGCGTGAGCAGAAAAGCGATGAGGATGGTTTGGTTGTCCATTAGCGTCCGTGAATGATGTGGTCCATGATTTCCTGATGGATGGCTCCGTTGGAAGCGACCATCTCTTTCCCGAAAATGTAATTGTCGCCACCGGTGAAGTCGCTGCATTTACCCCCCGCGCACTGCAGAATGAATGCTCCTGCAGCTACATCCCACGGCGATAGTCCCGAGTGGAAGTAGGTATCGCTGATGCCGGCCGCCACATAGCAAATCTCCAGTGCCGCTGACCCTTTGATGCGGAAGCTGCATTTCCGGAATTGCCTCATTGCGTGTTGCAGGATCAGTTCTCCTTTTTCATCAAGGCTGTAGGGAATGCCGAATCCTATGTAGCCGTTTTCCAGCGTGGCCTGCTTGCTCACCTGCAGGGGGAGGTCGTTCAGGAAAGCTTTTCCCTTTTCGGTGGCATAAAATATCTGGTCGGCCACAGGGTCAAATACCACGCCCAGGATCACCTTACCGTTGTGCATCAATGCAATGCTCACAGAAAAAGGGGTGTCGCCGTGCACGTAGTTGGTGGTGCCGTCCAGCGGATCGATGATCCAGGTGAAGGCACGCTGCTCAAAAGCTACTGTATCCTCCTCGGTGAGAAATCCGGCTTCGGGGAACAGCTCCTGCAGCGCCGCTACCAGCATCTGCTCGGCTTCCTTGTCGATGTAGGTGACATAATTGCGTGCGCCTTTCAGTTCGATATCGTTTCGCCCGAGCAGAGCCTGCTCATTTTTTAAATAGGCACCCGTCGTTCGGGCGATTTGCTTTACCTCACTGCACAGTTTTTCCAGATCCATAGTCGTTTTTTTTCTCAATTATATTTTGTCCGGTTCTATTTCTCCGGATACATTGAATCCCACCAACGGGCGTCATTCTTCAGCCATTTGGCGAACCATGCGTAGATGGCATTGTTCCAGGCGATACGCTTGTCATAATCATAAATGGCATGATTCTCTCCCTCCACCTGGATAAACTCCACCGGTTTGTTCAGCAGCTTCAGCGCAGTGTACATCTGGATGCTCTCACCGATGGGAACATTGGTGTCGGCCGTACCGTGCAGCAACAGCAGGGGAGTTTTAATCTTGTCGGCATGAAAGAGAGGACTTTGTTTTACGTATAGTTCCGGGTTGTTCCAGGGATAGCTGCCCGCGCTGGCACCGGCGCTGTAGGAATAACCCCAGTAACCTTCACCCCAGTAGCTGGTGATGTTGCTGATGCCGGCATGCGACACCGAGGCAGCAAACAGGTCGGTCTGGGTGATGAGGTACTGTGTCATGAATCCTCCATAAGAGGCGCCGATATTGCCTATTTTTGTACCATCCACGAATGGATGTGCGGTTACGAATGCGTTCACACCTTCAATGATCTCATCGGCAGTCTGCTCGCCCCAGGCGTTCACATGCCGTGCCGAGAACTCCTGACCGTAACCGGTTGTACCACTCGGCTGCAGGGTATATACCACGTAGTCCTGGGCCGCATATACGTGCAGTGGATAGGTACTTTCAAAAGTGCGGGCGGTGGGGCTGGTACCACCATAATAATAGACGATAAGCGGGTATTTTTTCTTTGGATTGAAGTATGGCGGCAGATAATAACGTCCTTCAATGACATCGCCAAAGGAACTGGTGAACTGCCACTCTTTCACCTCACCAAGGGTGAGTCCGTTCAGTTGTTCTGCATAAGGGTCGGAAATGAGAATCGACTCCATTGTTTTCAGATTCAGCAGATAGCTTCTGTTCGAGTTAGAGGCACTGACACCGGTATAAGTTGCCCATAGGGCATTTTCGGCAATGTTGAACGAGCGGATTACCTCCTCCCTAAGGGGCAGTTTCTCAAACTTTTTTGTGCGGGGATGATAGCGATACATGTTGGCACGGTCACCCTCCTCCACACGGTAGTAGATGGTGTTGTCGAGCCGGTTCCACTCCTGTGCGTTGATGCTGGGGTCGAAAAATCGGGTGAGTGGCTCCACCTTTTTTGTTTCAATATCCATCAGGAACGATTGGGTGTCATAACTGTTGGCTATTTGTCCTGTATTGATATTCAGACCAATGCCGTTGAACGCTTCGGGCGCGCCGTGAATAAGCAGCTTCTTCCCATCGGGGGAAAATTGGGCCGAATAGGTGTAGGTTTGCTCTTTCCACAGGGTGTCCATCGCCATCGTCATCAGGTTAAGCCTGTAGAGTGAGCTTTTGTTAAAAGGCCGTTCAGTCAGATCTTCTTCGGAAGTTGAAAAAAGAAGGTATTGCATATCATCGGTCACATCGTTGAGCGAGGCGGTATGCCTTCCGAAGGTGAGCTGCTGGGTAAGTCCGCTGTCGAAGAAATAACGATATAGGAAGTAGCGCTCGCGGTATTGTGACTGTCTGTCGTCGATGCCGATCAACCGCTTCAGGCCTCCCGGATTGCTGATGGAGAGTGTCTCCTTTGCAGAGAAGAAAAGCGATTTCTCGTCGGGTGCAATGTGAAAATTCTCTTTCGGAAGACCTCGAGCAATGATTTTACTTTCCGTGGTCAACGGATCGAGCGTCACCACCGATCGTCCTTCCTCACTGTCGGTCACAAAATAGAGCAGTTCCTGTTTAGGCATCCAGTTTAACTGTGATCGTCCGGCCGGCTCAGAAAGAATGGTACGTTTCTGTTTCACATCGTATACTTCGGTGTAGTTGCGGTTTTCTCCTCCGGGAAGGGTCTCGCGAAGCGACAGTAACACAAACCGGCCACCGGGAGAGATCACGGCGTTGTTGACCCGTTTACCCTCCAGGATGTCTTTGATCACTGTCCGGCGTTGGGGGATATTATCAAATGTATAGACCAGCAGGGAGTCGGGCTCGTCGGGCTTCAGGGCAACCTTTACCGCGGGTTCTGTCTTGTTTTCTGCATCGGTGAGTACCTTGATCACAACCCGTACGTTGTTGGTGAAGCCGTTCAGGTTGGTATCTACCTGACCGGACTGGTGCAGGCTGTCATTGACTTGGTTCTTGGTGGCCCGCTTCACGCCATCGATCCACAACTCAAGCGGGTTGGGCGATGTTACGGTGAGCTTTCCCTTGCCGTAACGGTCGCCTGCGACATAGAACGACAGCAACTGGAACGCTTTGCCAGTTGCCGGTTTCTTCAGGAAGAAGAACCCTGCCGTATCGGGTGTTACCTCCTTTGTGAACCGTTCCTGAGCGGGGAAGGAGATGGGGGAAGAGAGTAGCATCTCATCGGAGTAGGCGATATTGTTCAGGTTCGTGCTGTCGAGCAGGATTGGCTTTTGAACAGGAACGGGTCCGAAGAGACCGATCCTCTGCGGAGAGACCGGCTCACCGGCCTGCAGGCTGAGTACTCCCAGGAGTCCCGCAAGAAGATACCCTACGTGTTGTTTTCTTATTTTCATTTTATATAACTTGATCGTGTAACGTTTTTTCATCTGCCATCTGTTTATTTGGCGCTGCCTGTCCAGACAAAATGCCGGTTGAAAAGGCTTTGCCAGGGGGGCTCCTGCTTAAAAATGCCGAAAACCGCTGATCCTGAGCCGCTCATTGCCGCATAAACAGCACCCAGATCATATAGCTGCTGTTTGATGGCATAAATTTCGGGATATTTTTTGAAAACAGGAATTTCAAAATCATTTTTCATCCAATCCTTCCATTCCGAAATGGGTTTTTTTATGATTTCTCTTAACGATATTGCAGGCTGCAGGGGCGTTATCATCGCATAGGCTTCCTTTGTGGAAACCGCGATGTCGGGTTTTACCAGCAACAGGAAGTAGCTGTCCAGGCTAAGAGACACTGGCTCCAGCATATCGCCGATGCCGGTGGCAAAGGAAGCTGTGTTGCGGATAAAAAAGGGACAGTCGGCACCCAGCTGTGCTGCCAGGCGCAGCAGATGGTCGTGGGAGTATCCCAATGCAAAGGTATCGTTCAATAGCCGCAGCGTGAAAGCCGCATCCGACGAACCTCCTCCCAATCCGGCGCCGGTAGGGATCTTTTTAAGCAGATGTACATCGACGGGCGGAATCTCTCTCTCAGCCGAAATCAGCTTGAGGGCCTTCATCACCAGGTTTTCTGCCGGATCTCCCTCAATGGGGATGCCTGTCTGAAAAAATCGATGTTCCCCCGACAGAGGTCCAGGAATGATTTCCAGCGCATCCCGCATGCCAATGGGGTAGAAAATGGTCTCCAGGTTATGATATCCGTCCGACCGGCGTGAAACGATGTGTAGTCCTAAATTTATCTTCGCATTGGGAAAACAAATCATCTGTTGCGTATCTTTTTTGCAAATATAAAGAAAATAATATTACAACTCAAATGCTGCCCTGACACCCAGTTGCTTAAATTGATCCTTGTGAAAGGCGCAAAAGAATCCGGCATTGAAAAAACGGTTGCCAATACCGTAGCCAAGCTCCGTGTAGGAAATGATCTGTGGGGTATACAGCTGGCTGAGATAGATGCGTTCCTTGTCGGCGAAGTTCGATACAAAATCAATGTTTTTCAAAATCAGAAAGGGGGTTTCAAACATGATGTGCCCCTGGATGTAGGAGTCGGAGGCATTGTACAGATCCCGACTCAACAGGTTGAAATTTCCCCCGAGGCCGTCGTTCCAGTTATCCAGAAAATTGTTTTTGGAAAAATAGACGAAGTCGGCAAAATATTCAGTCTTCTGGTTGATGAATCTGCCGGTGCCCACATGGTACTGAAGGGAATGACGCAGCCCGAAAGGGATATGCTGGCTGATGTCGAATTCAATCCGGTTAAACTGTGTGGTGCTTCCCAGAATATCGAGGAAACTGCGTGAAAGTTCCAGCTTGAAAGTGGGAAAATCGGAACGTTCATAGATCTTCTGTCGCCCCTCATAACGGTAATATTGCCTCGGAGTCCAGCTGATACGCACGAAAGGAGCGAACGACCTTTTTATGCCGAACAGGTCGGAGATGGGCTCGCTGCCGTCGGAGAGCGACCGAAACTTGAGCGTGTTATCCTTGCTTTTCCTGATGTGATAGTCTATTCCGGTCTGTAACAGCAGGCCATTCAGCGCTTCAAACGTATTATATAGCTTGAAATAATAGTCCTTGTAATAATTTAACGAGATGTCTTCGAAGGTGAGACCCCTGTTTTTGAGGCTGTCCTGAATCTGGTCGACAAACAGGGAGCTGTAGGTGGGATTACCGATCCCCACGGAAAAAGTAGCACTTCCCAGGTGGTAGGGGTCGTAGTTCCAGGTGGTTGTGAGGTCGGTGAAAAATTCTTTCCGGCGAAACAGATATCCGGCGAAGGCATTGATACCCACCGTGCGATTGTGCTTTAAGTCGATGTTGCACGACAGCTTCTGGCGGTAACTTATCCCATCACGTGAGCTGTATCCCAGCATGAACGGGTTCAGCAGCCCGGAATAGCCGATGCGTGAAGAGCGGTACTTGTAGCTGGAGTTCATCACCATTCGCTGCGCCATCTGCTGGGCTCGTTGCACTCCCGACAGGGTGTCGTTGGCGGTGCGGTATGCCTTTTCTTTTTGTTCGGCCATGTGCCGGTTTATTACCTCTCTCTCTCTTGCCTGCAGCGGAATGGGCCTCATCTCCTCCCAAAAGAGCGAGTCGCTACGCACCGGTACCGAATCGAGTCGTACTTTGTAGATGTCGCTGATGTTGAGGGAGCGGGGCACCTCTTTGATCTGGCGCAGCTGGATGTCGCTGTATTTGATGTTGGCCAGATGTCTTTCTGCCAGCACGTTGCCCAGATAAGAAACGGTCTGGTATATGGTGAAATGTACCGGCAGGTAGTTGGTAATCCACTCATCACCCATGGTCATCTCAAAAGAGAAGTCTGAAAAGATATCCAGTCCCTCGCCCCGAAAAAAAATGATCCGCCAGGTGCCATGCTCTACAATAAATGAACCTTTTAGCAGTTTTGTGTTTTCATATATCGGTTTGTACTGGATATTGTAGTAAGTCTTGCTGTTTTCGGTGAAAGTCTGATAGAGCGAGTAACGGTAATATTTCGCCGTACTGAAGCGCACCGGCATGAAAAAGCTCTCGTCGTTGGTGGTTTCACCGTATATGTTGATGTTGAGCAACTCAAAGGGTATCATCTCAATATCTTTTCTTGCGGTGAGCGTCCCCGAGACATAGCGAATGTCATGCACATAGCTGTGGGGATAATCGTAATGGAGATCGCCGATGGTTTCTATCAAAGCCTCGTTGTTCTTGGGATCATGCAATGCAAAACGCGGAATGAGGTGGGTATATTTGTAGAGGAAATTTTTTTTGACCGTTTCCATATAGGTACGCGTGTATACCTCGGCCGTGAAATGTTCTACCAGGTCGTTGTATTTTTCAGCAGCATTCATTGCCCGGTACAGGATCGTGTCCACAGGCCCTGACTGACTGAACACGAAGTTGTTGGAAGTGGCAATAAAAAGAAAGAAAATATGTAAGATGACTCCTTTTTTCATTCCGATTTGCAAACTTACATTTTTTTTAAACGCAACCGAATATTTTTTATGATTACTTTTTTGTTACTCATCGAAAAATAATATATATATTTGTGTTTTAGAACATAGTTCTATAGCACTTATGCCAGGAAAGAAGAAAGATTTGATTGATTTGTCCTCTACTTTACCCGATATTTGGAGGATGTTGACGGATGGCGAGCGTGATCAATTACGTGGTAATGCGCGTGTTATTCATTTTAAAAAAAATGAACTGATCTATCTTGAGGATGAGACGCCACGCGATCTGATGTGCCTTTTTAATGGGAAGGTGAAAATTTTTAAAAGCGGAGTGGGGGGAAGAAGTCAAATCATCCGCATCATCCGCCCTGTGCAGTATTTCGGGTACAGGGCCTATTTTGCACGAGAGCCTTATGTAACAGCCGCATCGGCTTTTGAGTCCTGCACCGTTTGCATGATTCCCATGGAGCTGATTGAGCAGTTCCTGCGTAACAACGGCGATCTGGCTTTGTTTTTCATTCAGATGCTGTCGGTAGACTTGGGTATTGCCGATCAACGGGTTGTCAATCTTACCCAAAAACATGTGCGCGGCCGGCTGGCCGAATCTTTGATCTTCCTCAAAGAGAGTTACGGACTGGAAGAGGATGGGGCAACCATCAACATTTATCTGGCGCGCGAAGATCTGGCAAACCTGTCGAACATGACAACCTCCAATGCCATCCGCACCCTCTCTAACTTCGTGAATGAGCGCGTCATTACCATCGACGGAAGAAAAATAAAGATCATCGACGAGGATCGGTTACGCAAAATCAGCCGCATCGGATAGTCGGTTTTTATCTAAAATTGTGATTTTATTTTTTCATTTTCAGAAACTCCTCTATACCTTTGCCCCTACTATTGATACGCCGAGAATGATTCGAAAAATAGCCCGCAACATACTTACTTCTTATTACAAGCCGGTAGAGAAATTTGTGAAAGATCCGTTGGGAACACAACAACAAACCCTCAATTACCTGCTTGAACACGGACAAAAAACGCAGTACGGGTTTCAAAACCATTTCACAGAAATCAACAATGATGACGACTTTCGCCGGCAGGTACCCGTGATTGCGTACGAAGATTTACGTCCCTGGTTGGAAAAGATCATTGTAGAGAAGCAGACTGATGTGCTCTGGGATACACCCGTGAGGTGGTTTGCCATGTCCTCGGGTACAACGGAAGACAAAAGCAAATATATCCCTGTCACCAGGGAGTCGCTCTTCAATGGTAACTATCGGGCCGGCTATCAAATGCTGGGCATGTATGCGGTACATCATCCCGACAGCGCTTTCATTTTGGGCAAAACGCTTGTTTTGGGAGGAAGCCAACAGACAAACCAGATTGGCAACGGCATTTACACAGGTGATATATCGGCCATATTGATGAAGAACCTCCCGGCACCGGCCAGACGAAGAAGAACACCCGAAAGCATTGCCCTGATCCCCGATTGGGAAGAGAAATTGCAAAAATTGACCGACTATGCCATCGGAAATGATATTCGCGCCATGGTGGGCGTGCCCTCCTGGATGCTGATATTACTAAAAAAGATTGTGGAGGAAACCGGAAGGGCGATACCCGACATATGGCCCCAACTGGAAGTATTCTTTCACGGAGGGGTAGGTTTTCTTCCGTTTCAGGAGCAGTTTGAAAAAATAATTCCTACCCCGAGAATGCGTTACTGGGAGACCTATAACGCCTCGGAAGGTTTCTTCGGCGTACAGTTTGCACCGGAATCAAAAGATCTGCTCCTGCTGCTCGATAACGAAGTATACTATGAATTTATCCCGGCCGGTGAATGGGACAAGGCCCAGCCTGAGACTGTTCCCCTTGGTGGCGTGGAAGCCGGTAAGCAATACGCTGTGGTGATCAGTACGAGTGGCGGGTTGTGGCGATACAAAATTGGGGATACCATTGAATTCACCAGCACCCATCCGTACCTCTTTAAGCTGACCGGACGTACCCGACAGTTTATCAATGCCTTTGGAGAGGAACTGATCGTGGACAACGCCGACAGGGCCATCAACGAAGCTTGCCGCAGCACCCATGCGAAAATCACGGAATATACCGTGGCACCGGTTTACTTTGGCGATAACAACAATGGTGCCCATGAGTGGTTCATCGAATTCGAGACGCCCCCGTCGAACATGAACCTGTTTGCGGAGCTGCTGGACGAAAGTCTCAAAAAGCTGAACTCCGACTACGAAGCAAAACGATCTTATAACCTCTCTCTGGAAATGCCCAGGATACGAACAATGGAAAAGGGAACGTTTTACGAATGGATGAAGCAGAGAGAAAAAACAGGAGGGCAAAATAAGGTGCCCAAGCTGTCTAACGACAGGAGATATGTGGACAGTATTTTACAATATATTGATTCAAAATCCTAAAATAGAATAAAAAGGGTGATCTCTGATCAGAAAATGAGAAAGATTCAGTAAATTTGCACCCTTAAACCGGCTTGTAACGAGATGAAAATAAAAACTATCTGTTTTTTGCTCCTTGCTGTGTTGCTGGTTTCCTGCAACGAGTACAACAAAATATTGAAAAGTACCGACAGGGACCTGAAGTACACCTACGCAAAAAAGTATTTTGAAGAAGGAAAATACAATCGGTCTATTACGCTTCTCGAGGAACTGGTGACCTTCATGAAGGGAACGGCTCAGGCTGAGGAGTCTTTGTATTTACTGGCGCAGAGCCACTACAATTCAAAAGATTATTACTCTGCCACGGAAGTATTCACCACCTATTACAACACATATCCCAAGGGTGAGTATGCCGAATCGGCCTTGTTTTACTCCGCTTATGGTATGTATCTCGATTCACCCGAGGCCCGGCTGGATCAAACCAAGACTTATCGTGCCATTGCCGAGTTTCAAAAATATATCGAACGTTACCCGCAAACCGAAAGGGGAGAGCAGGCCAAGAACTACCTGTTTGAATTGCAGGAGAAGCTGGCCCACAAAGAACTTCTTGCAGCTCAACTCTATCTGGATCTGGGTAACTATATGGGAAATAATTATGAATCGGCCGTGATTACGGCAAGGGAGGCAATCAAAAGCTATCCCTATTCCCGATATCTGGAAGATTATCAGATCACCATCCTCAGAGCACGACATGAGTACGCTCAACGAAGCACGCTGCTCACACAGCCGGAACGTTACCGCATGGTGGTAGACGAATACTTCAATTACACCAACACTTTTCCGGAAGGAAAGTACAAGAACGAAGCCGAGAAGTATTATAAAGAGGCACAGGAAAAAATAGAGGTGCTGCCCACAACCTGAATAACAAACAAATAATTGATATAGTACACAAACAAATGGATTATAGAAAAATTGCCGCCAACTCCAACACGGAAACACAGGATGTCATGAGACTGTCAGAGCCCGTGGGAAATGTATACGAGATGGTACGGATTATCAGCAAGCGAGCCAACCAACTCTCAGTGGAAATGAAGCAAGACCTCGACACCAAGCTGCAGGAATTTGCATCCTATAGCGACAATCTTGAAGAGGTATTTGAAAACCACGAACAGATTGAGATATCCCGTTTCTACGAGAAGCTTCCAAAACCATCACTGCTTGCCATTGAGGAATGGAAGGAGCAGGAGATTTATTATCGAAATCCGTTGAAGGAAAAAGAACTGTTTTAAGGTTATGCTGCAACGGATACAGACACTTTTTCTGCTGCTGGCAGCCGCAGCCATGCTCGTTGCATCGGTCACACCGCTGGCATTTTTCATGTACAATGGAGATAAAGTGGTTTTTGAAGCGATTGGCATCTATCTAAATGAAGTTCTCAACGACTCTACCTGGGGGCTGTTCACACTGGGGATGGTGAGTTCGGTTCTGTCTCTGATTACGGTTTTTCTCTATAAACAAAGAATACTGCAGATCAGACTGTCGGTCTTCAATGCCATGCTGATGATCGGTTTCTACCTTTATTTCGGCTTCATCCTTTACAACCTGTTCCCGGTGGAAAATCTGGTATTCCAGAAGGTGGGCGTGGGTCTCATCATGCCCGTCATTGCAATCATATTGACCATTCTGGCTATCCGGAAAATAGGTGCAGATGAGGCGCTGATCAGATCACTGAACCGGTTGCGGAAGTAATAAAACGAATACAAAAGAGCGGTGTTTCTTTTCCGGAAACACCGCTCTTTTATGTGTGCTGAACAGTATATGAATAGTCAGAAAGACGCGATCAGAAAGACCACTCTTTCGATGTCTTTGCCTTTTCTGTTTCGGCAGGAACAGTTGTTTTTGTTTGAATCGGCGCGGATGTTTGATTCTGCACGCCGGCCCCTTTGTAATACTGCATCACATTGGGCATGATCTTTTCTATAGAGGCAATACGCTTGCTATCTGTAGGGTGGGTACTGAGAAATTCGGGTACCTGAGCACCGCCACCGCTCTCAGCCATCCTCGTCCAGAAGGGTACTGCTACACGCGGGTCATATCCAGCCATCGCCATCACGATTAACCCGATCTCATCTGCCTCGTACTCCTGCTTACGCGCATAGGGCATCATCACGCCATATTGGGCACCAAGACCAAAAACGGTCTGTCCCAGCTGCTGCGCAACCTGAGAATTACCCAGTAACCCTCCGGCAATAGCTCCGCCATATTGCAATGCTATCTGTTGGCTCAGCCTTTCACTGGAATGCTGGGCAATCACATGGGCAATCTCATGACCTATCACCACAGCCAGGGCCTCTTCCGTCTGGGTAACCGGAAGCAAACCGGAATAAATAACTACCTTCCCCCCCGGCATGGCGAAAGCATTTACGCTGTTTTCCTTCACCAGGCTGAACTCCCATGCGAAGTTCTCCAGTTCCGATGCATAGCCGTTGTTGGTATAAAAACTTTCCACCGCACCGGCAATACGGCTGCCTACACGGCTGACCATCTGGGCGTTGGATGTGCCTTTTTCCAGCGGGGCAGTACGCATGAAATCCTGATACTGCTGCAAGCTCAAAGCAATAACTTCCTGGTTCGATACCAGCTGCAATTGTCTTCTTCCCGTAAACGGAACGTTCCCGCAAGATGTCAGTATGAATGCCGTTAATAGCAGCATCAACTGAATTTTAGATGTTTGGACTAATTTTTCTCTCTTCATAGACTTTTTATTGATGATCCATATTTGGGTTATCTCAGAGTTATATCCCGCTCTTTTCTTTCTATTAAACAGTTTTCTGTAAAAGTAGTTTATTTTTTGCAGATCTTTTCTCATTTTTACCAGTCTCTTTCCCCACCCGGATAAATTAGTGGATTTCTTCCACAGATGGTCTGTTTGTCGTTCAGACGGGTGACCCGGGAAAAATCTTTTTGATTTAACCCTCAAATTTCCTATCTTTGGACGATTTTAATAGAACAAAAACATCCCATAGCAAGAATTGTACGACTTCGGTTTTGAAAGCCGCCGGCGTGGCGTTTGCATAGTAACTCAGGTATGTCTGCAGATCAAATTAATAAAGACGAAATAAGCGAAAAAAATGGACCCGGGGAAGAGGAGGAAACCGACTTATCGTACAAGTCGGGAACCAATCCAAAAATACCCGTTAAATTGGGTGACGACAGCACACTCAATCTCTCCAAAATGTATCAGAGCTGGTTTTTGGACTATGCTTCCTATGTGATACTGGAACGTGCCGTGCCGCATATCTCCGACGGACTGAAGCCGGTGCAGCGACGAATCCTGCACTCGATGAAGCGGATGGACGACGGTCGTTACAACAAGGTCGCCAACATCATCGGAAATACAATGCAGTACCATCCGCATGGCGACGCTTCCATTGGCGATGCACTGGTACAGCTCGGACAAAAAGATCTGCTGATCGATACGCAGGGTAACTGGGGAAATATCCTTACCGGCGACGGTGCTGCCGCACCCCGTTATATCGAAGCCCGGCTGACAAAATTTGCCCTCGAGGTGTTGTTTAATCCCAAAACAACTGAATGGAAAGCTTCCTATGATGGCAGAAACAAGGAACCGGTGACCCTGCCTGCCAAGTTTCCGCTGCTGTTGGCACAGGGAGCGGAAGGTATCGCTGTGGGCCTCTCCTCCAAAATTCTACCCCATAACTTCAACGAGTTGTGCGATGCCGCCATCGCCTACCTCGAAGGTAAACAGTTCAGGCTTTATCCCGACTTTCAAACGGGCGGTTATATCGATGTCGAGAAGTATAACGACGGAGAACGCGGCGGTTCGGTGAAAGTGCGTTCCACCATCACGAAGCTTGACAATAAAACCCTTGTCATCAAAGATATTCCTTTTGGACGGACGACTGCCAGCGTGGTAGATTCTATCCTGAAGGCAAATGAAAAGGGAAAAATAAAAATCAAGAAAGTAGACGATATCACCGCACAGAACGTGGAGATTCAGGTACAGCTTGCACCGGGTGTGTCATCCGACAAGACCATCGATGCCCTCTATGCCTTTACCGACTGTGAAATCAGCATCTCTCCCAACTGTTGCGTCATCGACGACAACAAACCACATTTCCTGACCGTGAGCGATGTGATGCGGGTCTCGGTCGACACCACGAAGGAGAGCCTGCGCCTCGAACTGGAAATTGAGCGAACCGAGAAACAGGAGGCACTCCTGTTTGCATCACTTGAAAAAATCTTCATTGAAGAACGAATATACAAGGATAAAGAGTTTGAAAACGCAGGCAACATGGACATTGCCCTGACTCACATCGATAAACGGCTGACACCCTTTAAGGCGGGTTTCATCCGGGAGATCACACGTGACGACCTGGTCAGGCTGATGGAAATCAAGATGGCCCGCATTCTCAAATTTAACTCCGACAAGGCCAATGAGCTCATCGCAAGGCTGCTGGAGGAGATTGATGAGATTACCCACCATCTCAATACCCTGGTGGATTATACCATATCCTGGTATCTTATGCTGAAAGACCGTTACGGAAAGAATTATCCACGGAAAACGGAAATACGCAGTTTTGAGAATATTGAGGCGGTAAAGGTGGCAGAAGCCAACGAAAAACTCTACGTGAACCGGGAGGAAGGATTCATTGGTACCGGCATGAAGAAAGATGAGTTTGTGTGCAACTGCTCCGACATTGACGATGCCATCGTATTCTTTAAAGATGGTAAATATAAAGTGGTAAAGGTCAGTGAAAAAATGTTCGTTGGTAAAGGAATACTTTATGCAAGTGTATTCAAGAAGAACGACAAGCGTACTATCTATAACGTGGTCTATCGCGACGGCAAGACGGGAGCGCACTACATCAAACGCTTTCCGGTGACCGGGGTCACCCGCGACAAGGAGTATGACCTGACAAAAGGAAAGCCGGGATCGCGTATTGCATATTTTAGTGCCAATCCGAATGGCGAAGCGGAGACCATCAAAGTGATTTTGAAGCCCAAACCGCGTCTGCGCATACTACAGTTTGAAAAAGATTTCAGCGAAATAGACATCAAGGGACGCGGTGCGATGGGGAACATTCTCACCAAGGCCGATGTGCATCGCATCCAGTTGAAACACAAGGGACTCTCCACCCTGGGCGGTCGCAAGGTGTGGTTCGATCCCGATGTGCTCCGCCTCAACTATGAGGGGGGAGGGAAGTACCTGGGTGAGTTTCAGGGTGATGATATGATTCTGGTTACTACCCGTGGTGGTGATTACCGCGTTTGTAATTTCGATCTGACCAACCATTTTCCTGCCGACATTCACCAGATAGAAAAGTTTGAAGAAAGCAAAATATGGTCTGCGGCATTGTTTGATGCCGATCAGGGATTTGCCTACCTGAAGCGATTCACCCTGGAAGCATCGGAGAAACCGTTGAATTTTCTGGGGGACAATCCCGATTCCCGTTTATTCTTGCTTACCGACGTGGTTTATCCGCGCATAAAGGTTATCTTTGGCGGAAATGATGATTTCCGCGAACCGCTGGAGATTGAAGTGGATGAATTTATCGGTGTGAAGGGTTACAAAGCAAAAGGCAAACGGATATCGAACTTCGAGGTAAAAACGGTGGAGGAGCTTGAGCCCCTCAGATTCCCGGAACCTGAACCGGAGCAGCAGGAAACAATGAAAGTGGAGATAGATGAGGAAAATGGAGAAAACTCCATCTCCGATGCTGATTTACGGGATGAAATCACGGGCCAGATGAAATTATTCGATTAACAGACAGTACAATCGCATGAAACAAGCAACAACATCGATACTTATCTGGATCAGTTTTTTCTGCGGTTTGTTTTCACAGGATCGTTCCCTGTCGGGACCGGTGAACACGGTGAATCATTCCACCCTGTTTGGCATTGGAAAATCTTATTTGTCAGATAGTTATCTGTCGCCGCTTACATACAGTGGCATCAGCATGACGCTAATGCACGACCGACTGAAACGAACCCCCCATTTTATGGGTAAGCTGTTGTTGCAGCAGCAATTTCAGATACAGGTAGGCATCACTGAAAATCCCACTGCTTCAGCGTCGGAATATTATGGTGACATCAGCTACTACCTAACCGGCTTGTATCCCTTATTGCAGACACCGCGTTTTAAACTGCTGGGTGGTGGTGGATGGGATGCCTCCCTGGGTGGTATCTACAATGTGCGGAACTCCAACAATCCCGGGTCACTGAAAATATCCACCAACCTCAACCTCTCGGCAATGGCACTGTATAGCTTTCCCTGGGCAACGTTTCGCTGGCAACTCTCCACCCCGTTTGTTGGTATGTTTTTCTCGCCTGAATACGGGCATTCCTACTATGAAATATTTACATTGGGAAACAACAAGGGAACGGTTCACCTGGGTTCTTTCCATAACCAGCTCGCCTTGCGCAACTATTTCACGGTAGATGTGCCCCTGCGGAAGATTACATTCCGGGCGGGTTATCTGGGAGATTATTACCGGACAGATGTAAATGATCTCACCACGAAAATAGTGATCCATCAGTTTATGCTGGGACTGGCGTTTGAGTCGCTTAATTTCGGAGGCAGGAATGCCGGCGGCAGCGATTGGCTCCGTAGCAGTTATTATTGAATTTTTTCTGATCATATGAAGTATAATTTCGACGAAATAATTGATCGATCCCTTACGGGCAGTGTAAAACAAGATAAACTGAAAACACTGTACGGCGATGCGGATCTGATCCCACTATGGGTGGCCGACACCGATTTCAAGTCTGCCCCAGCCATCATAGAAGCATTACAAAAAAGAGTGGAGCATGGTATTTTCGGATACACGATTCCACCTGAAAACTATCTCAGTTCCATTGTCAGATGGCTCAAAAAGCGTCACGGATGGGAGGTGCTGAAGGAACAGATCAACTTTGTCCCGGGTGTGGTAAAGGGAATTGCCTTTGCTGTGGATGTCTTTACTGAAACAGGGGATAACATCATCATCCAACCACCGGTATATCACCCGTTTCGTCTGGTACCCACTGCCTTAAATCGGAATGTGATCAACAACCCCCTGATCCTGGAGAACGGACAGTACCGGATGGATTTCGACGGACTTCGCGATATCCTCTCCCAACAGACATGCAAGATATTCATCTTATGTAACCCCCACAACCCGGGAGGAAGGGTATGGAGCGGGGCTGAGCTGCGTGAACTGGCAGAAATCTGTTACGATCACGGAGTGATGGTTCTCTCGGATGAAATTCACGCCGATATGGCGTTACCGGGTTTCAGCCATATTCCCTTTGCCTCCGTATCGGCAAAGGCCGAAGAAATAAGCCTGACCCTGATGGCACCCAGCAAGTCATTCAACGTAGCCGGCATCGTCAGTTCGTTTTCAGTCATACCCAACAAAAAGATCAGGGAGCAATACCTGGCTTATCTGGAGCCACGCGAACTTTCTCAGGGAACCATCTTTGCCTATACTGCCACGACTGCCGCCTATGAAGAAGGAGAAGAGTGGCTCGATCAGATGAATGAATACGTGCAGGGCAATGTGGATTTTGTAGATAATTATCTGAAGGAGCATATCCCGCAGATAAAAGCCATCCTGCCGGAAGCTTCCTTTCTGGTGTGGCTCGATTGTCGTGCATTAAACCTTTCCCAGCCCGAGCTGGTAAGCCTGTTTGTGAAGAAGGCACACCTGGCGCTGAACGACGGCGCGATATTTGGACAGGGTGGTGAAGGTTTTATGCGGCTCAACGTGGGAACAGCGCGGTCGGTGCTGGAGAAAGCTCTTAAAAATCTAAAAATAGCGGTCGACGGATAAACATCGTTCCATGAATATTGTTTCAAAGAGATGGATCAATCACAGATATACACAGATATAAATATAATAAACACAATGAAGATAACAGACAACAAATATGTCACACTGACCTACGACTTAAATGTGGGCGAAGGCGAAGAACGTGAATTGATGGAGCAGGCTACTGCCGAAAATCCAATGGCATTCATTTATGGTACCAACTCCATGCTGGAAGCGTTTGAAAAACAGATCGATGGCCTTGCGGCAGGCGATTCATTTTCTTTTCATCTGACGCCGGAAGAGGCTTATGGAGATTATGACGAAAGCAAGATCATTGAACTTCCGAAAAATATTTTTGAAATCGACGGCAAGATAGACGAGGAGATGCTCTTCGAAGGAAACACGTTGCCGATGATGGACTCGTCGGGAAATCGCCTGATGGGCTCTGTGGTTTCTATTGGTGAAGAGCAGGTAACCATGGACTTTAACCATCCGCTGGCCGGTGAGATCATGCATTTTGCGGGAAAGGTAATGGAGGTGCGTGAGGCTACGGCCGAAGAGATCGCCACACTGTTCAGTGGTGGCGGCTGCGGTTGCGGCTCGGGCGGTTGTGGTTCCTGTGGTGAAGGCAACGAAAGTGAAGATGCCTGTGGCTGCGGCTCTGCCGGCGGAGGCTGTGGATCGGGTTGTAACTGTTAATTGGAAAAATGAACACATTTGGTACGATATACAGGCTCACCTCTTTCGGTGAGTCGCACGGCGCAGCGGTGGGGGGCGTGATCGACGGGTGCCCGCCGGGTCTGGAGATTGATATGGATTTCATTCAGGCCGAACTGGACAGACGGCGCCCGGGACAGTCGCGCATCACCACGCCCAGGAAAGAATCGGATAAGGTAGAGTTGCTCTCGGGAATATTCGAGGGTAAGACAACCGGAGCCCCCATTGGATTTATCGTGCGAAATGAAAACCAGCAATCGTCAGACTACGACAACCTCAAAGAGGTATTTCGTCCGTCTCATGCCGACTTTACCTATCAACAGAAATATGGTCTACGTGACCACCGCGGTGGTGGTCGTTCCTCTGCCCGGGAGACCATTGCGCGCATTGTGGCCGGTGCGGTGGCCAAGTTGTGGCTCCGTCAGTACCAGATTGACATTACAGCTTATACTTCACAGGTGGGAGAGATTGCGCTGGAAACCGATTACAGGAAATACGACCTCTCTCGCACCGAAGAAAACATGGTACGCTGTCCCGATCCCGAGGTGGCGGAAAAGATGATCAAGCTCATCAATGAGGTGCGCTACCAGGGAGATACCATCGGCGGCATCATCACCTGTGTCATACAAGGGACACCCGTGGGCCTCGGAGAGCCTGTCTTTGGAAAGTTACATGCCACCCTGGGTGCGGCCATGTTGGGCATCAATGCGGTCAAAGGTTTCGAGTATGGCATGGGATTCAATGTCACCGGGCGCGGTTCCGAAGTGAACGATTCGTTTTATGATGACCAGGGCAGGATTAGCACCCGCACGAACAACTCCGGGGGTATTCAGGCAGGTATCTCCAACGGGCAGGATATCTATTTCCGGGTAGCTTTTAAGCCGGTATCCACCATCCTCACTGAACAACAGTCGGTGGATATCCACGGAAAGGATACCACCCTCAAGGCCCGCGGGAGACACGATCCCTGCGTTTTGCCCCGGGCGGTACCCATCGTGGAAGCAATGGCTGCCATGACCATCATGGATTACTCTCTGCTGGCAAGAACAAAACAGGCGTAGTGGCGATAGAAAATAAACCTTTTCTCTTTTATCGCATCAAAGGATAAAAGCAAAAGATTAATTTAACTAAAAGGCAGAATTATGAAAAAGGTAATCGCTACAATTTCACTGACATTGCTTTCTGTTGTGATGTTTGCACAAACGGACTACCTGCAGTTTTCCCGGGATATCAGAAGTTACTCCGATCGCTATACCGACGATCAGGTGATCGGGTTGTATCAAAATCATTATGATGTACCACGCAATACCTTGGTTCAGCTCTTTAGCGAGTTCGACTATAACTGGGGGAATGTAGTCCTGGGACTGGAAATAAGTAACTTCCTCGGTGTGCCGGTGGGCGAACTGCTCGGTGTCTATCGTGATTATCCCCAGGGCAACGGATGGGGAGTCATTGCCAAACGTTATGGTATCAAGCCCGGATCGGCTGAGTTTCATCGGATGAAAGCGATGATGAGCAACAAAAATCGGTACTGGAGAGATATTTATGATGACTACGGACGCTACCACAACCCGGTTATTGCTCGTCGTAACCGTGTTCAGATGAACGATCGGTTGTTATTCCTCGAACCCTACTCCGACAAAGAAATGAAAAAAATTAACAAAGAGATTGAAAAAAGGGATAAGGAAATAGCCAAAAGAGAGCAGAAGATGATGAAAAAATGGGAGAAGGATAACAAAAAAATTTACAAGCAAAACGAGAAGATACGCAAAGAACAAGATAAAAGAGCAAAAAAAATGAGCAAGAGGTAATTGCTTTTATTTGAACAATGAAGTTAATCTCCTTTATGATATGCATGTTTTTGGCTGCCGGCGGGATGTCTGCGCAGCCGAAAGCGCAGTTTACCCCCGAAGATCTGCAGATTTTTCATCAATATCTCTCCTACATAAAGCCTTTTAAAAATCTCTCCAAAACAGAGGTGCTGGAGAAGACGGCTACCTTCTTTCTTGGGAAGCCGTATGTGGCCCAGACACTCGAAACCGTTGAGGAGGAAACACTCGTGGTGAACCTGCGTGTGTTCGATTGCACCACGTTCGTTGAAACGGTGATCGCACTATCCCGTACTGCATCGTCGGCAATTCCTGCATTTAATACCTATCTGAACGAATTGCAACATATCCGATACCGCAACGGCGAAATCAACGGATATGCTTCGCGCGTTCACTATACTTCCGATTGGGTGTATGAAAATGAACGAAACGGAAAATTGAAAAACATATCGGTCGCCCTGGGCGGAAGAATGGAAGAGAAAGCCATCGGTTTTATGTCTGCTCACAGGGAGTCGTATAGGCAGTTGAAGGACGATGATGCCACACTGCAGGCGATTGTCGTGAGGGAGAAGGAGATCAACGGCAGAGGTGGTTTTGCCTTTCTTCCCAAAGCAAATATAGCCATCACCGCACCCCTGATTCCGCACATGGCGATGATTGGCTTTACCACCGACATCCGCGGTTTGGATGTATCACATACAGGTTTTGCTTTTCGTGAAGGGGACAGGCTGACTTTCATTCATGCTTCCAGTGCCCGGAAAAAGGTGGTGATCGACGAAAAGAGACTCAGCGACTATTGTCTGGGACAGAGATCCTGCACCGGAATTCTGGTATCGCAGATCATGTGATCCTTCGTGATTTCTTACTCGAACAAATCTTTGTTTTCACCGGTCTTTTTTCCCTTTTTGGGATTCCTCAGAAACCAGATGTCTGCCTTTTTAAAAACAGTGTTGACGAAAATGATCAATACTGTGGCAGCAGCCAATTCCCAGTAAAATCCAAATGCGGCCAGGCAGCCCAATGCCGCGCTGCTCCAGATGGTAGCAGCTGTGGTCAGTCCCTGCACATTGGCACCCCTGTGCAAGATTACACCGGCACCCAGAAAGCCGATACCCGTCACAATCTGTCCCACAACCCGCGTGGGGTCGCCCGACCCGCCATCGTCTACTACCCTGAGGGAGATAAGTGTAAATATGCAGGCACTCACAGCCACCAGGGTGTGAGTACGCAGGCCAGCGCTTTTGTTGTTTGATTCTCTTTCCAATCCCAGTGCACCACCCGCGGCGGTAGCAGCCAGGATACGTATGATAAAATCCATCAGTCCCATGATCGTGATTTATAATTCCTGTTGAAGGATGCTTTCCATATCCTCAACAAACTTATCCATTTTTTGTTTGTCTTCTTCACCCATCGGCTGTTTATCTGCTTCCCATGATGGAACAAGACTGAAGTGAACCTTCCCGTTATTCATCCTTTTTTGTACCCACACCAATAAGTAGTCGCATTTTTCGATGACGACCGGCGACACGGCGTCTTTTTTGCTGATCACAATCTCCGCCAGCATGCCGCCTCCGGTGTGTAATCGCTGTTGATTTGAAATGAAGTTTCCCAGGGAATAATAGACAACACGTTGAATTTCATCTTCTTTCTTCTCCGTCACAATGGGTTGTACTACATGCGGGTGGTGCCCGATGATGATGCGAATGCCGTGGCTCAGTAAAAGATCGGCCAGTTCCTGCTGCTCAAATGAAGGAGTGGTCCGATATTCCTCTCCCCAGTGCATCTGGGCAACAATGATGTCGGGCTTGTATAGTTGTGTGTGACGGATATCCTGTATGATGAGATTGGTATCGGTCACATTCACCTTGTTTGGCTCCTTCACAGGCAACCCGTTGGTATCGTAGGTGTAGTTCAAAAAAGCAATGCGAATTCCATTTTTGATGACCATGAGCGGGTAGTATAAAGAGCGTGCCGCTTCCGTCCGGAAGGTGCCGGTGTGTTTGATACCCATTGAGTCGAGTTGGTCGATGGTTCGTTCCAGCCCTTTCCGGCCCCGGTCGAGCGCATGATTATTGGCCTGAAAGAAAATATCGAACCCTGCATCTCTCAGGCTGAAAGCAAATGCATCGGGGGAGCTGAAAAGTGGGTAACCGGTATATGGAACCGCACCCAGTGTAGTTTCAAAGTTTAAGCCTGCAATATCGGCGGCCGAAATGCGTTCTTTCACCAAATAAAAGCAGGAGTCGTATGCAAAGCTCCCATCTTCATTTCTTGCACCCTGCACCTGCGGCAGATGCTGCATTGCATCACCGGCAAAGAGCAGGGTCACACGGCTCTCCTGTGGTGTTATCCCCAGACAGAGACTAAAGAAAAGTAATATTGTTGTTGCTCGTTTCATGCTCAAACCTCAAATCCCGGAGCACAATACTGTTGTTCTTATACTCTAAACTTCGGCTTTGAGACTCACCCCCCCTGAAGAATTAACCCATGTTTGATTTATGAGTACTGATCCTTCATTTTCTCCTGAATCTCTTTTGCAGGAGGGATGGTTGCCGTTTTAGGCCGGATAAGTGAATGATAGGAATCGGGATTGTGAAGCATCTCCAAGGCTTTATCGAACACCTTATCGTCGGAGAGCTGGTGAATGAGTACTCCTTTTTTGTAATAATGACGCTGTACGATTTCCGACTCGATCATCTTCCTGATCTGCTCGCCGAATAATTCCAGGTCGCGATCAAGATCGGGCTGTAGCTTTGCTTCCAGTGCTTTATATTCTGCCGAGGCCACATCCATGTATCCTTCAAACTGCATCATGCTTCTGAGTTGCTCCAGCGAACGTTCGCTCAGCTGATCATATTTGAAATCTTTCTTCTTCACAAATTCCCGGAATTTAGCATAGTCGGTATCGGTCAGGCGAAATATCTCAGGTGATGCAATTTCCGGGTTTTCCTGCATCCAGCCGGTCACAAAATCAAAGATGATGTTGTCGGCCATCAGGTAATATACAATGGTACCACTGACCTCCTGCGGAACGGTGATATCGGGTGTGATACCGCCGCCATCGCGTACTTCCCTTCCGTTTCTGGTTCTGAAGACACTGGTGAGCGAGTCGGGCACACGGGCCACGCTGCCATCGGGATTGCGGTGTGAATAATCGAGCGCCTGTATACACCGTCCGCTGGGAATGTAATATTTGGAAGTAGTAATTTTGATGTTCCCGCCATAAGGAAGATCGCGGGGTGTCTGTACCAGTCCTTTACCGAAAGAACGATTGCCCACGATCACCGCACGATCCAGATCCTGCAGGCTGCCTGCCACAATCTCCGAAGCGGAAGCTGAACCGGTATCGATCAGTACCACGATGGGAATGATTTCATCGAGGGGCTGGTTTTGCGTGTGGTAGGAGCGGTCCCATTGTTTTACTTTTCCCCGGGTGAAAACGATCTCCTCACCTTTGGGTACAAACAGATTGACGACATCCACCGCTTCATCGAGAATGCCACCACCGTTACCCCGCAGGTCCATGATCAGTGAAGTGGCTCCCTGTTGTTTGAGTTTGATGACGGTTTCTTTCACCCGCTCGGCACTGTTGGCCGTGAAGCTACCATAGTGAAAGTATCCGGTTTCCTTGTTCACCATTCCGGCGTAGGTGATCGGATCCATCTCTATCTTTTCACGCTCAATGGAGAGTGTTCGTTGTTTTTTTTCACCCGGTCGTTGTATGGCCAGCTTAAGCAGGGTGCCCGGCGTACCTTTCAGCTTGTCGCTGACCTGCTTCACGTTGGCCTGGCGCATATCTTCACCATCGATCTCCAGAATGATGTCGCCTGCTTTTAACCCTGCCTTATCGGCCGGTAAACCTTCGTAAGGTTCGTTGATGATCACCTGTCCATTATTGTGGGAAATGATGGCGCCGATACCGGCATACTCACCCGTGGTGAGAAACTGCAGATCGCCCATATTCTCTTCCGCATAATATTCGGTGTAGGGGTCGAGCCGGGTAAGCATGTTGTTGATGGTACCCTGTACCAGGTTGTTTACCTCTATGCTGTCAACGTAAAACAAATCCAGTTCCCTGAGGACGGAATTGAAAATGTCGATATTTTTATTGATGTCGTAATAACGTTGGTTCCTTTCCTCCGCAGGGGGTTGTGCCACAGCCTGCATCACTGCAATCGCTGAAAGTATAAAAAAAATACTTTTTCTCATAATTTGTTCCCGAATTCCTCTATGTTGTCATTATGAAGCAGCTGACGCAGCTTCCATATCATTTTCAGGCAAAGGAACAAATTTTTTACGAAACTGTACTGTTCTTTTAGTTATATGTTTATAAATCCCTGCTATCTTTGCGATCGTTTACTGTTTAATTGTCCACGAATGAAATTACTACTTCGATATACGTTCCTACCGTTGCTCACCGGGTTTATTATCTTTATTGCCACATGTCTTGTCTCACCATCACAAGTACCCGATATGCCCGGGAATATTCCATGGGATAAGCTGGTACACTTCGGCATGTTCTTCTTCCTTTCGGCTGTTTCAATGATAGACTATTACCGGATGCATGGCGGAAATCCACACACCTTGCGGTGGATATGCTGGGGTTTTCTGGTCCCTGTCCTCTATGGCGGAGTCATCGAATTGTTGCAGAAGTACTTCTTCGCTTTGCGCAGCGCCGAGTGGGGCGACTGGATTGCCGATATCCTCGGCTCACTGACAGCTACCGTCCTGATAATTATTTTCTTCAGGAAACGAAGATCTTACGGAAAAAATATATCTTTGTAAGGAGGTTACTAATAAAAAACTAAAAATCCTGAAGCGATGAAATACGAAGATTTAAAGATTCTCGATGAATTACGGGAAAAAGGGAGTATTTCCGAAGAGGAATACCTGCGTGAAAAAGCGAAGATACTGAACGAGGAGGGCAGTACATATGGCCGCTCTTCGGGGAGACCCCTGTTCGGAATGACCGAAAACAGCTACCTGATGCTGATGCATCTTAGTCAGTTTGCCGGTATCATCATCCCGCTGGCAGGCTTCTTTGTGCCCATACTCATGTGGATTACCAACAAGGAGACCAATGCGAACGTAGATATGCATGGCAAGAATATTCTCAATTTCATGATCAGCTTTACCATCTATGCCGCCGTATTCACCATCACGGTGATTGGAATACCCCTGGCAATTGTGGTCGGTATTCTCTTTGTTGTCCTGGTCATCCTGGCTTCCGTAAAAGCAAATAACGGTGAGTACTGGAAATATCCGTTTACGATTCAATTCATAAAATAATGGTGCAGGAACAATTGATAAATTATTCAAACGTACAGTTAAACCGCGAAGAGAACATTATCCTGCGCAATGTAAACCTGACGGTTAGCCGGGGCGATTTCCTCTATATCATCGGCAAAGTGGGATCGGGAAAGAGTACCCTGATGAAGAGCATGTATGCAGAGCTGCCCATCGCTGAGGGCAGCGCACGCGTGTTCGACTATGAGCTTGGCTCCATCAAACGCAAGCTGGTGCCGTACTTGCGCCGTAAGATAGGAATTGTATTTCAGGATTTTCAGCTACTGATAGACAGGAGCGTGGAAAAGAACCTGGAATTTGTGCTCCGGGCTACTGGCTGGAAAAACAAGCGGGAGATAAAAGATCGTATCAACGAAGTGCTTGTGCAGGTGGGGATGCAGCACAAGACATATAAAATGCCGCACGAGTTGTCGGGTGGTGAACAACAGCGTGTGGTTATTGCCCGTGCTCTACTAAATTCACCGGCCCTGTTACTGGCTGATGAGCCGACAGGAAATCTTGATCCCGAGACCGGTAGTCAGATTGTTTCCTTGTTGCAGGAGATTGCCGAGAAAGGTACGGCCGTAATCATGTCTACGCACAACTATACGATTGTTCAAGCTTTTCCCGGAAAAATCATGCGTTGTGAAAATATGGGCCTCGAAGTCATGTAAACCGGACGCCGGATATGGAGTAATGCATACGACGAAAACTGCTTTCCGATTTCTGTTTTTTGATTCTTCTTTGTACCTTTGCGCCTTTGAAAAAATTATTTCGATAACACTTCACGATCGTGGCTGATACAAAGTACATTTTTGTTACAGGCGGTGTTGTTTCTTCTTTAGGCAAAGGAATCATCGCTTCATCCCTAGGTAAGTTGCTCCAGGCAAGAGGGTATAAGGTAACCATCCAAAAGTTCGATCCCTATATCAATGTGGATCCCGGGACCCTCAATCCTTACGAGCATGGGGAGTGCTACGTGACTGTAGACGGTCATGAAGCAGATCTCGATCTGGGACATTACGAGCGTTTTTTGAACATCCAGACCACCAAAGACAACAACATCACTACCGGTCGCATCTATCAGAACGTGATTCAGAAGGAGCGGCGCGGAGATTTCCTGGGGAAAACCGTTCAGGTGATACCGCATATCACCGACGAGATCAAACGAAATGTGAAATCTCTTGGTGTAAAGAATAAATTCGATTTTGTGATTACCGAAATAGGCGGAACAGTCGGGGATATTGAATCTACGCCTTTCCTGGAAGCTGTTCGTCAGCTGCGCTGGGAATTGGGAAAAAACTGTTTTTGCCTGCATCTTACGTATGTTCCCTATATCGCTGCCGCAGGTGAAGTGAAGACTAAACCGACACAACATTCCGTGAAGGAATTGCAATCGCTCGGTATTCAGCCCGATATGCTGGTTTTGCGGACCGATCGGAAGCTCAATAAGGATATTTTGGACAAAGTTGCCCTTTTTTGCAATGTGGAACAGGGAGCCGTGATGCAATCCATCGATGTTTCAACAATCTACGAGGTACCCGTGATGATGCAGAAGCAGGGTATGGATGAGATCGTGCTCCGCAAGATGAACATACCCACAGGCGGCGTAGCCGATCTGGATAAGTGGAATGCTTTTCTTCAGAAACGCAAGGATGCGAAGAAAGAAGTACGCATCAAACTTGTCGGAAAGTATGCGGAACTGCCCGATGCCTATAAATCGATCAACGAGTCGCTCTCACAGGCAGCCATATATAACGACCGCAAATTGGTGCTGGATGTTTGTCACTCCGAGAAGATTACCGAAGAGAATGTAGCCGGGATACTGGGAGATGCCGATGGCATTGTGGTGGCACCCGGATTTGGACAACGGGGCATAGAAGGAAAGTTTATCTCACTGAAATATGCACGGGAGAATGATCTTCCCACCTTTGGCATTTGTCTCGGGATGCAATGTATGGTCATTGAATATGCCCGCTCGGTGATGGGATTCAAAGAGGCAAATTCCACCGAAATGGATCCCAAAGCAGCAGAGAATGTCATCGATCTGATGGAAGCGCAAAAGCATATCACCAATATGGGAGCTACGATGCGTCTCGGGGGGTATGATTGTACACTGAAGAAAGGTACGCTTGCATACGCAGCATACGGGAAATCAAAGATTCAGGAACGTCATCGCCATCGTTACGAGTTGAATAATAAATACAAAGAGATGTTCGAAGCTGCCGGCATGAAATGTACCGGTATCAATCCCGAATCTGACCTGGTGGAAGTGGTTGAGGTGCCTGCTCTACGCTGGTACCTGGGTACGCAGTTTCATCCTGAATACAATAGCACCGTTATCTCGCCCAATCCGCTCTTTATGAGTTTTATGGCGGCTGCTGCTCATACCCGTGAAGAGAAAAGAAGATAAATTAAATGCATTAACTACGGCAGCAATGGCCGCAACAAATAAAAAATGGATAAAAATACAATCATTGGATTGCTTCTGATCACTGCGATTATCATTGGTTTTACCCTGTATAACCGGCCCAACAGCGAACAGATAGAAGCAGAACAACGACGGCTTGATTCAATAGCACAGGTGGATACTACCCCTGTACCCGCTGATCTGCCCCCCACCACGAGTCCCGATAGCAGCAGTGAAGCTGTGTTAAAACAGGGAAGTAACCTGACCGACTTCTTCAGCGCAGGACAGCCTCTGCAGGCGGGCGTTTCCGATAGCCTGGCGTTGGTTGCCGATTCATTGCAAACAGCAACATCTGTAGCAGAAGAAACGGTGGTGTTGGAGAATGAGAAAATACAGCTGGTGTTAAGCACACTGGGCGGAAGTATCAAGTCTGTTCGGTTGAAAGAGCATCTCCGTTACACGGGTGACAGTCTCTATCTTTTTGAGAATGACGATGAAAGTCGCTTTAATCTGGATCTGTTTAACCGGAATAGTGTCCGATTATCTACTGAGCAGGAGCGATTTACACCCATTCGCAGTGCCGATGGGAAGTCGGTTGTTATGCGACTGCAAAGTTCTCCGGAGCAGTACATTGATTTTGTCTATACGCTGCCTGCCGATGAGTATATGATGGACTTCGACGTACGTGTTGTTGGAATGAGAAACGGCCTCCATCCGGAAAGCCTGACCAATCTCAGAATGAAGTGGGAACAAAAAGTGCGTCAACAGGAAAAGGGTCGTCAGTTTGAGGAACGTTTTTCCCGGATACATTATAAATATGACAGGCAGGATGTCGAGAAAATGAGTGAATCGAGAAACGACCGGAAAGAATTTTCCGAGCCGATGAAATGGTTCGCATTCAAAGATCAATACTTCACCTCCGTTGTTGTAGGTGAAAAACCATTCAGCAACACGATTCTTACCTCGGAGGTATTGAAAGAGGGAAATTATACAAAGAGTTATAAAGCCGAAGTGTGGGTACCCGGTGAGATGAGTGCCGACAGCGACCTGATTTCCGCCGGATTTAAATATTATTTCGGCCCTGTTCACTACAACACGCTCAAAGCATACGACAAGGATGTGAGTAACGGTGCCAGACTTGAACTTCAGGAAATTGTCTATCTGGGATACCGCTGGCTGAGTTGGGTAAATAAATGGTTGGTAATCCCGGTATTTAATTTTTTCCTCTCCCTTGGATGGGGTATGGGCCTTATTATACTCATTCTCACTTTGATGGTGAAACTGATCATCTCTCCGCTGACCTATAAATCATTCATCTCATCGGCTAAGATGCGAGTTCTACGCCCGCAGATACAGGAGATTGAAAAGAAATATCCCGGTAAGGAACAAGATGTGATGATGAAGCGTCAGCAGGCTACCATGGAACTTTATAACAAGGTGGGTGTGAGTCCCATGAGCGGCTGTCTGCCTATGCTCATTCAAATGCCGGTGCTGCTGGCTCTCTTCTTCTTTTTTCCGTCAGCCATCGAGTTGCGTCAGCAGGGATTTCTTTGGGCGGATGACCTTTCCACGTATGATTCACTCATCTCCTGGAGTGGAAATATACCGATTATTACCCGTTTTCTGGGTAATCACATTAGCATTTTCTGTTTATTGATGACGGTTGTCAACGTGATTTATACAAAGTACAACATGACTTCGATGGACACAGGACAACAGACCCTGCCCGGCATGAAACACATGCCTATCTTCATGTCGGTGTTCATGTTCTTCTTCCTGAATAATTATCCCGCCGGACTGAACTATTATTACTTCCTTTCCACCTTGTTTACCATTGCGCATACTTTTCTGATGAAACAGTTTATCAACGAAGACAAGATCCTGGCGCAGCTGGAAGAAAATAAGAAAAAGCCGAAAAAGAAGTCGGGTTTTATGGCTCGTCTGGCAGAAGCCCAGAAAATGCAGGAGAAACAGGCCCGCGAACAGGCAAAAGCAAACGCAAAGCGCAACTACCGCGGGTGATAAATGAATTGGAATATTGAGGCCAGCAGCCCGATGTAGAGAAAAGCCCCATGCGAGGAGAAAAGAGTTGAAAAAGAAAAAGGTGAACTTATTTTTTCGATATTTGTTTTAAGAAAGATAGTAGATTTCTTTATTGGTTAATTAAATTGTTATGAGCGAAGAAAATAAAGTGCTAGAGTACGACGAGGATGATTCTTTGAAATTTATTCAGGATCATCTGCCGGATGATATGCAGGGTGAGTTTTCCGACGATGAAATCAATTACATTGTGGATCTGATCTATGAGTTCTATGAAGAAAAAGGCTTTCTGGATGAAAATGATGACACGGAGATTGAAATTGATGAAGATGAACTACTGGATTTTGTCTATAAGAATGCCCGTAAAGATGCGACCAAAAATGTCATCAGGAATTTTAGCGACGAACAAATTGAGGCCATCGTAGCCGGTGAACTGGCCTATTGCGATACACTCAATCTGTTCGATTAAAAAATGAATAACTTATCAAAATATTTATTCTAAAAATAGATAACTATGAGACAATTTTCAAAATTACTTGCCATCGGGTTATTAGGTGGGTCTTTGATTCTTTCAGGCTGTGGAGCCAGTAGAACTGTGAAGGGCGGCGGTATAGGCGCCGGTGCCGGAGCAGCAGTAGGTGCCGGAGTAGGTGCCATCGCAGGCGGCGGCAAAGGTGCAGCCATTGGCGCGGGTATCGGTGCCATATTGGGCGGTACGGCAGGTGCCATCATTGGAAACAAAATGGACAAACAGGCTGCTGAACTGGAACAGATTGAGGGTGCACAGGTGGAAAAAGTGAACGAGGGCCAGGCCATCAAAGTTACCTTTGAGTCGGGTATTTTGTTTGCAACCAATTCAAGCACACTGAATACAGCTTCCCGCATATCACTCGATAAGTTTGCTACATCTTTGTTGAACAACCCCGATACCGATGTAAGTATTTACGGACATACCGACAGTACGGGTAGTGACGCCATCAACAACCCATTGTCGCAACGACGTGCCGAATCGGTTTACAACTATCTCTTGTCGAAGGGTGTATCCGGAAATCGTATGGCTTCTGACGGCTTTGGTTCTACACAGCCTGTAGCTGACAACAGCACTGCTGCCGGTAGAGCAGAAAACCGTCGCGTTGAGGTATACATTGTGCCCAATGCCAAGATGATTCAGGACGCCAAGGAACAGGCTCAATAAAGAAGAACTTTTATTTTATAATTAAAATCGCGTTGCGTTGAGCGACGCGATTTTTTTAAATATCCAAGGGAGATGGCCGAAGATTTATATATCCCCAAAGAAGCTTCCAAAAGAGAAAAATATGAGTTGCTGCTTCCACAGCTGAAAGCATTAACGGAAGATGAACCCGATCTCTTTGCCAACATGGCCAATATTTCAGCGGCTTTGAAAGAAGCCTTCGATTTTTTTTGGGTCGGGTTTTACCGGGTTGTCGATGACCAGCTGGTGCTGGGCCCTTTTCAGGGGCCGATAGCCTGTACACGCATCGCATATGGCAAAGGTGTTTGTGGCACCTCCTGGAAAGAAAAAAAGAGCCTTCTCGTGCCGGATGTGGATCAGTTTCCGGGACACATTGCCTGCAGTTCACTGTCTAAATCCGAAATCGTGGTACCCCTGCTGCAGGATGGGGTAGTGAAGGCGGTTCTGGATGTGGATAGCGATGCTTTGAATCGTTTCGATGAAACCGACATCCATTTTCTGGAAAAGATTATCGCACTGCTCAATTTTTAGTTTATTTTTTTTGAATTTTAGAAAACAAAGTGCTATCTTTGTAGCCGCAAATCCGGGTTTATTACGGAAGTAGCGCTCTTTTTTTCTGCGGAAGTAGCTCAGTTGATAGAGCACGACCTTGCCCCAAAAAGGAAATGAAAACGACCTTGGCAAGGTAACGGGTGAAAATAAACTGTAGTACGAAACAGGTAAATTATTGCGGAAGTAGCTCAGTTGGTAGAGCACGACCTTGCCAAGGTCGGGGTCGCGGGTTCGAGTCCCGTCTTCCGCTCCAGGTCTGTAAAAACGTTCTTTTGCTTCGCGCAGAGGGACGTTTTATCGTTTCAGGCTGTTTTATTTTTCTTTGGGATATATTACCATGAAAACCCATCTCCCGGCACAGTGAAACCGATATTTTTGTGTTATATTTGCATGCAAAAGTTTAGAACGAATATAATTAATGAACAAAATAGTTCTTTTGCTCATCCTTTTGTTGTGTTTTTCTGCGGAGACTTTTCCATCCGCACTGCCGGCAACAGAAGTGAGGGCTGTCTGGCTGACTACAAACTATGGCCTGGACTGGCCACATAACAGAACCAGTCAGAATGAACAGAAAAGAGAATTGATCTCCATTCTGGATAATCTGAAGAAGAATAATTTTAACACGGTAATGTTCCAGGTGAGGGCACGGGGTGAGGTTTTTTATAATTCCCGGATAGAACCCATGTCATCCATGGTCGTGATGGGTGGAGGCGTTTCAAAATTCGATCCATTGGCATTTGTTATTGAGGAATGCCACAAGCGGGGGTTGGAATGTCATGCCTGGATCGTCACCTATCCGTTGGGCGGTGACAAGCATGTAAAAAGTCTGGGTGCCTCATCGGTCACCAGAAAAAATCCTTCCATCACCAAAAAGTTTAAAGGAGAATGGTTCCTTGATCCCGGTAATCCAAGAACGGATGATTATCTGCTGTCCATCGTGGAGGAGATTGTTGCCAATTACGATGTGGACGGTGTCCATTTCGATTATATCCGTTATCCGGATAACAGGGGACAGTTTCCCGACGACGGGATGTACCGGCTTCATGGAAAAGGGAAAACACGTGCCGACTGGAGAAGAGACAACATCACCCGTTTTGTGAAAAGAGCGTATGACAGGGTGAAACAGCAAAAACCTTGGGTACAGGTAAGTAGCTCCCCCTTGGGTAGATATCGTGCATTGGGAAATTCAGGGCATGGCTGGACCGCTTTCGAGACGGTGTATCAGGATGCCGGTAAATGGATGAAAACAGGAATACACGACGCTGTTTACCCAATGATGTATTACAAGGATCAGCTCTTCTATCCTTATGTGGATGATTGGTTAATTCACGGGAACGGGCGGATTGTGGTTCCGGGACTGGGTGCTTATCAGATGATTGAATTGGGCTGGTCACGTCAGGATATCGTCAATCAGCTAGATTATACACGCCGGAAAAATACAGCCGGTCAGGCCTTTTTCAGGGCCGAAAATGTGCTGTCTGATACCAAGGGCATCCTTCATGCGCTGGAAACATATTACCAGCATCCGGCAAAACTTCCGAAGATGACCTGGTTGTCTGATTCCGTGCCGGACAAACCGAACGACCTCAGGGCGCAAAAACTGCCTGATGGTCTGTTTCAGCTTAGCTGGGAAGAGAAAAAAAACGATGACAGGGTGACGTATAACATATACAGAAGTACAACCGAAGAATTTGCTACCAACAAAGCGGAGAATATTCTGGCAGTCGGTGTGCGTGGACCCCGGCTAGAACTTATTATTCCTGACGACGACAAAGCTTTTTACTACTATATCACTGTCTCCGATTCTTATCATAATGAGAGTGAAGTAAGTACGCCGGCTTTTTTTTATCACTCTGAAACTATCAAGTAATATGGTGCATACCAGTTAGTTATATTAGTTGCATATCAGCTGAAAAAACAGGTCGGATCGTTAGGTTTAATCAATAAATTGGAATAATTTTGTAACAATGGACGGGAGTCAGAAATTAAAAAAACAGGTGCGGGATGAGTTTATGGCATATCTTACGCTGCACAAACATCGGAAAACACCCGAACGTTTTGCGATACTGGATCACATCTATACCACAAAGGGACATTTCGACATGGATACACTCTATAAGTCGATGATCGATGTGAACTTCCGGGTGAGCAGGGCTACCCTCTACAATACCATAGAATTGCTGCTTGATTGTGGTCTGGTGGTGAAACATCAGTTTGGTGGCAACGTCTCGAAATATGAGAGAGCTTATGGAAATGAAAACCATGATCATTTGATCTGTACCACGTGTGGGCAAGTGTGGGAGACCAAAAACAGCGATTTGCTCACACAGGCTCAATTGAAAAAAATTAAAAAATTTACGGTAAATTACTACAGCATGTATATCTATGGTACCTGCAGTAAATGCAGTCATGCCAAAAAGATGGAATTAAGAAGACTTGCTCGTAACAACAGCGAAAAAACCGATAACAAACAGGTGAAATATGAAAGTTGATGTAATCTTAGGCCTCCAGTGGGGCGACGAAGGAAAAGGAAAAGTGGTGGATGTGCTCACGCCCAATTATGAAATCGTAGCACGCTTTCAGGGTGGACCCAATGCCGGGCACACCCTGGAGTTTGAAGGCGAAAAATATATCCTGAAATCGATACCGTCCGGAATATTTCAGGAAGGAAAAATCAACATCATCGGTAACGGCGTGGTGATTGATCCCGCTTTATTCAAGCAGGAAGTGGAAGCACTGGAAGCCACAGGTCACATTCTTACCGACAGGCTCTATATATCTAAAAAGGCCCACCTCATTCTGCCTACGCACCGTTTATTGGATGCTGCCTCGGAGAAGGCAATGGGCGATGCGAAGATCGGCACTACCGGAAGAGGAATTGGACCGGCTTACACCGATAAGGTGAGCCGTCACGGACTCAGGGTGGGAGATCTGTTTCACAATTTTGAGGAAAAATACCGGAACGCTGTTGCACGCCACAAGGAAAAACTGAGTCCCTCTGATTGGGAGGGGGTACTGCCCGAGTTAGAGAAACAGTGGTTCGCGGGAATAGAGAAGATGAAAACCTTCCAGATCATCGAGAGCGAGCATTTTATCAATAAGCATCTTGCCGCTGGTGGAAAGGTACTGGCAGAAGGGGCACAGGGATCGATGCTCGACATCGACTTCGGATCCTATCCTTTTGTCACCTCCTCCAACACCATTTGTGCCGGCTCCTGTACAGGACTGGGTATCGCACCGAAGACAATCGGAGAGGTGTACGGCATCTTCAAGGCTTATTGCACCCGCGTAGGGAGCGGTCCCTTTCCTACCGAACTGTTCGATAACGACGGACAGCAGCTGCGCGATCAGGGAAAGGAATATGGTTCAGTCACAGGCAGACCGCGCCGTTGCGGCTGGATCGACCTGGTGGCACTGCGCTATACCATCATGTTAAACGGCGTGACCAAGCTGGTGATGATGAAGAGCGACGTGCTGGATAATTTCGACAGCATCAAGGCTTGTGTGGCTTATAACATCAACGGAGAAACAACCGAAGACCTGCCTTTCGATATCTCGGAAGGAATTGATCCGGAGTATATAGAGTTACCTGGCTGGAAGACCGACATGACAACCATGCAGTCGGAGGACGAATTCCCGGAAGAGTTCAACAATTACCTCACCTTTCTCGAGGAGGAACTGGGTGTACCCATCGCCATTGTTTCTCTTGGTCCGGACAGGGCACAGACAATTATCCGTTAAAACGGAGGTGACATTGATCCACACCGCACAAAGTGTCTGTATTGAATACTTTGTGCGGTGTTGTTTTTCTCATATGTGAATGATGCTTAAAACCCAAATCTTGAAAAAAATCGATGAATCGTCTGTTTTTGTAGACATACTTGTAAAATCAGATGGTCAAGCTCTCTTTTTTCTCTTTTAAATTTCCTTTTGAAGAGTATAAAATATTGTAAATCAATGAATTTAAAATATCTTTTTTCGAAATTTCATCTTAAATTTGTCTTTGAAATTTTATACAACGCGTAAAAATGGAAAAAAAAGAATCAGGAAAGGGTCTCTATTACATCATGCGGGTGCTCCATAGGGATGTTGGTTTTTTAACCCTTGGGTTGACGTTGGTGTATGTACTGAGTGGGGTATTGCTCATTTACCGGAACACCGATTTTTTAAAAAAGGAACAAACCTCGGCGTTTCATTTGAAACAAAACTTACCGGAAGAGGATCTGGCAAAGCAGTTGGCCGTAAGAAATCTTCGGGTAGAAAAAAAGGAAGGTGATGTGATTTATTTTAAAGAAGGATGCTACAATGTCACGACAGGAGAGGCAAAAATTAGCCGAAAAGATTATCCGCCGTTAATCAAAAAGTTTGTCAACCTGCATAAAGTAACCGGAGACAATCGTTTATCATTGTTTAATACCATCTACGGAACCTTACTTCTGTTTCTCGCCGTGTCTTCCCTTTTTATGTTTAAATTGGGTACAGGAAAGAGCAAACGGGGACTTGCATTGACTGGTTTGGGAATTATGCTTACAATCCTCTTTTTGTTTTTGATTTAAATGGTGAGAAAAGGTTGCATTGTGTAACCTCTGTAACAACGAGTTATTCATTGGTATGATTTTTGCGCATTCACGTGTTGGAAGACATTCACTTTTATGAGAAAGTGAACTTTTGAAACAGCGAATATGTTAAACAGATATACAACAAAAATTTATGGCATTCATTTGGATTATATTTATCGGGATCGCCCTGGCCGGATGGGCTGTGCAGGCGAGACTCCAGAACAGGTTTAAGAATTATTCAAAAATACCCCTGCGTAACGGAATGACCGGCAGGGATGTAGCGGAAAAGATGTTGCACGATAACGGGATTTATGACGTGCAGGTGATCTCGGTCGGAGGCCGGCTTACCGATCACTATAACCCGCTCAACAAGACCATCAACCTGAGTGAACCGGTGTATGGAAGTTACAGTGTGGCTGCCGCTGCCGTCGCCGCCCACGAGACAGGTCATGCGTTGCAGCACGCAAAAGGGTATGCACCGCTAAAAATGCGGTCGGCCCTGGTTCCCGTCATTTCATCCACTTCAAAATGGGTGATGTGGGTGTTGCTCCTGGGAATCATCATGATCGAAACCTTCCCGATGCTGATTTGGTTTGGAATTACCATATTTGCGCTGTCTACACTCTTCAGTTTCATTACACTTCCGGTGGAGAAAAACGCAACCAACAGGGCACTCCGATGGCTGAGCAGCGCCGGGATTACCGACGTGAGCAACCACAGCCAGGCAGAAGATGCACTCCGCTGGGCAGGGTATACTTATGTGGTTGCAGCGCTTAGCTCACTCGCTACGCTTCTCTATTACATCATGATTGCCACAAGCGGCAGCAGACGATGAACAAAAAGAGAACATCGGTTGTTTATGATAGATATAATCGATGAAAGGAACTTTGTTATGAAAACTATTTATCATGCAGCGGATAGCCGCGGGCATGCCGATCATGGCTGGCTGAAAAGCAATCATACATTCAGTTTTGCCAATTATCACAACGGGTCCCGGATGAACTTCGGGGTGTTGCGCGTGATCAACGACGATTACGTGGAAGGTGGCGAAGGATTTGGTACACACCCGCACAATGACATGGAGATCATTTCCATACCACTGGAGGGAGATCTGGAACATCGCGACAGCATGGGGAACGGAGGAATCATCCGCAAGGGAGACATCCAGGTGATGTCAGCCGGTACGGGCGTGAAACACAGTGAGTTCAACGCGAATGCCGACCGGCCTGTAAAATTCTTGCAGATCTGGGTCTTTCCCCGGGAAAAGGGCTTAGAGCCCCGCTATGGACAGATGCATATTGCTGATTATGCCACACCCGATGCGTTTCAGCAAATCGTGTCGCCCCACAAAGAAGATGCAGGCATGTGGGTAAACCAGGACAGCTGGTTTCACCTGGCTGATTTTGGAGCAGGTGTTGGTAAGACCTACGAGCTGAAAAAGCAGGGTAACGGAGTCTATCTTTTTGTAATCAGCGGACAAGCAAAAGTGGGCGATCAGATTCTTCATGCACGCGATGGGTATGGTATCTGGGATACCGACAGTTTTACCCTCGAAGCCATAGAGAAATCTGAGATCCTGCTGATGGAGGTACCCATGGAATTGGCATAGGGATCTGTAACTCCTTTTTTTTACGAAAGACGGCAACAATCGCCGTCTTTATTTGTTTAGCCATAAATCAATTGTGTGAAAATGAAGACGATCTTAGTAACCGGAGGCTCGGGGATGATTGGGCGAAGGCTCTCGGAAATACTCAGGGAGAAAGGATACCATGTGATTTGGTTGAGCCGGGAACGACATGTGAATGGCGGAATTCCCCGTTATCGGTGGAATTATCTGAAAAATGAAATCGACAGGGAAGCACTGGAGCAGGCCGATGTCATCATTCATCTGGCAGGATCTAACCTGGGTGATGAAACATGGACCCGGCGAAAAAAACAGAAAATTGTAGAGAGTCGTGTGCAGACAAGCAAACTCTTACTGGAAACGATAAAATCGATGCCCAAAAAGCCCGAAGCTTTTATCTCGGCCTCGGCAGTGGGATATTACGGAATGCACACCAGCGACAAGATTTACACCGAGGAGGATCAACCTGCGAAAAATGATTTCCTGAGTCGGACCTGCAAGAAGTGGGAAGCTGCGGCATCTGGCTTTCAGGAAGAGCTGGGTCTGCGTACTGTGGTATTGCGAACCGCGTTTGTTATATCCGATAAGAGCGAAGGTTTTAAAAAGATGATGCTGCCTACCCGCTTTGGCTTGGGAGCACCCCTGGGCAGCGGCAGACAATATATGCCCTGGATACAGCTGGATGATCTTTGCATGATTTACCTGAAAGCGGTGGAAGAGGAGGGGATGCAAGGAGTCTTTAATGCCGTCTCTCCGGAATCGATCACAAATGCCGTCTTTATGAAAACAGGAGCAAAAGAGATGAAACGTCCTTGCTTCATTCCAAAAATACCTGCTTTCATGTTGCGTCTTTTTATGGGTGAGGCGGCCGGCATGGTACTGGAGGGGAGTCGTGTCTCACCGCAAAAAATCATCGATAGAGGTTATCAGTTTTTATACCCAACGGCGGTGGAAGCCATTCGTCGTTCACTCTGAAAATGGCATGATCGCAAAACAATAACATCAAGGGAGCCTTATGATAGAAAAACTAAAGATACTTCAGCATGTATATGCTCACCCGTTGTTGACAGAAGACGATCTGCTTATAATCAGTTCACTACACAAAAAAATGGCATACAAAAAAGGGGATTTTTACCTGAAAAAGGGAGAGAAACCCGGTAGTTATCTGATATTGCAAAGTGGACTGATGCGCTCTTTTGTGGTTGATTACGAGGGCAATGAGATCACCACGCACTTCTTTACAGAACGGGAGGTGGTTATCGAAGTTTTGTCGTTGTTTAAGCGTAATCATTCCCAAGAATCGATTCAGGCACTGACCAATTGCATCTGTTGGGAAATAGATTTTGAAGCATTTGAGGAATTGTTTCACACCATTCCCGGACTGAGCGAGTGGGGGCGTGCCTGGTTTTCGGAAGAGCTTTCACAATTTAAACAACGCTCAGTGGAAATGATCACCCAAAGAGCAGCAGAGCGCTATATGAAGCTTATCAGGGAAAAACCGCAGGTGATCCGCCAGGCACCCCTGAAACAGATTGCTACCTACCTGGGTATCACCGACACATCATTGAGCCGGATACGAAAAGAACTCTCGAAAGGGAGTTTTCTCGCAACAAGATGATTTTCTTTTGATAAGGGCAGTTTGGCTCTTTTTTATGATTTAATCTGTTTTCTTGCCATAGGATAAGTGTTTTTAACCCCATCCGCTCTATATTTGCAATGTAGATTCATTCTAAATAAATATCATTATGGACAAATTGATATACCCATGTATCTGGTGCAACAACAATGCAGGCGAAATGGCCGGATACTATGCATCTGTTTTTCCTGAGACCGAAATAGTGGATCAAAATCAATGGGTGCATGTATTGAAAATGCACGGACAACGTATCATGCTGTTGAACGGCGGTGATATGTTCCGGACAAACCCCTCTTTTTCACTGATGTATCTTACGACCCGCGAAAAAGAAGTGGAAACGATTTATACAAAGCTGGTAGAAGGAGGCAGGGAACTGATGCCGCTCGACTCTTATCCTTTCAGCAGCAAATATGCCTGGATAGAAGATCGTTTTGGTGTATCGTGGCAACTTTATACCGGCGGGGAGAAAGATATTATTCAGCAGGTTGTTCCTACGCTCATGTTCGTGGGTGAGCAGAATGGAAAAGCGGAGCAGGCGATCGATTTTTATACATCGGTTTTTCCGGGATCCGAAAAAAGAGGTGTTCTCAGGTATACCGGCAACGAAGGTGAGACGGCTGGACATGTGCAACATGCAGAATTTAAAATAAACGACTATCTATTGATGATCATGGACAGCTCTTATCCGCATGCATTTGGCTTTACCGAAGGGATGTCGCTTGTTGTGGAGTGCCACACGCAACAGGAAGTAGACCATTACTGGGAGAAGCTCACCGCCGACGGCGGTGTGGAGAGCATGTGCGGCTGGCTGCGGGATAAGTATGGTGTAAGCTGGCAGATTACACCCATTGTAATGAAAGATCTTTTGCAAAAATCACCCCGGGTGATGGAGGTGATGATGACCATGCATAAGCTGGATATCCTAAAGCTACAGGAAGCGGCTGAATGATCGGAAGGAAGTGAAATTATTAACAGGGGAGTACCCAAAAATCATGTTGCTTTTATATTCTTTACAATTTCTTAATCAGTTACAAATTGTTCTTAATCAGTTACAAATTATGGCAAAATTAAATCCTTACCTCAATTTTGATGGTACATGCGAAGAAGCATTCAATTTTTACAAGTCGGTTTTCGGTGGTGAGTTTTCCTATTTTTCCAAAATGGGAGAGATAAACATGGAGGGGATGCCAATTCCCGACGAGGATCGCAATCTGGTGATGCATGTGAGTCTGCCAATAGGAGATGATATCCTGATGGGATCAGACGTGTCGAGTCATGTGAAGTCGCACTTCAAGTCAGGGAATAACAACTACATCAGTCTGATGCCTGACAGCCGCGAAGAGGCCGACCGGCTTTTCAATGAACTCTCTGCAGGTGGTGAAGTGGAGATGCCGATGGAAGAGATGTTCTGGGGCGACTATTTCGGAAGCTTCAGGGACCGCTTTGGCATCTGGTGGATGATTAATTTCCCCTTAAGGCAATCCTGACTCCGCCAATGGTGGGCAGCATCCATATAACAGCCCGGTAATTGAAGTTTTTCACCTTCAGTTACCGGGCTGTGTTTTTTTAAAAAATCAGGCCTGTGGATTGAAGAAGGGATATTCTTTCACGGCAAGGAATTCATGCGCAAGCAATTTTTTTTCTTTTGTCGTAAGGGGTTTGTTGACAATCTCTTCAATGTGATCCACGCAGAAGGCAAAGTTGCGGAAATCACCCGGAGGAACAATCACATCTGCGCCTGTTCTGAAGGTATATTTCAATGCGGCAATGCCCATGGCAGGATTACTCACGTCAATGGGTTTTACCCACGACTTGGGATAACTTTTCCGTTCTTCTTCATTCAGCCATTTGCGATGTACCAACCCTTTTAAGGCAATCACGCCCATCCCTCTTTGTCTGGCATCTTTGGCAACGCCCGAGCCCCATTGAGCCAGCATATCCATCTGCCAGTTTATCGGGAACATGACCGTGTCGAAGTCGTACATCGACATGGCGCGCAATGCCTGTATCTGCGAGTGAGCGGAAAATCCCACCTTGCGGATGCGACCGCGGCTTTTTTCCTTTTCAATCATTTCCATCACACCACCGGCAGCAAATGCTTTGTCCACATCTTCAGCCGTAGTGAGGCTGTGCAACTGGTAAAGATCGAAGTAATCGGTGTGCAACAGCCGCAGAGATTCTTCAAACTCCTTCTCTGCTCCTTCCCTGGAACGTTGTGTGGTTTTACAGGCCAGATAATTTTCTTTTCGAAAAGGTTTCAGTGAAATACCAAGCTTCTCCTGCGCATCACCATACGAAGGAGCTACATCAAAATAATTGATTCCCCTGTCCAGTGCCCAGGCAACATAATTGTCTGAGGCTGCCTGTCCGTCTCTGCTTGAAACAATGCCGCCGTAGACCACCGGAAAAACCTCGAATCCGGTTTTTCCCAACTTCCGTTTGATGCCTTTGTTCACGGATATGTTTTGCACCTCCGCTGTATCGGCAAAGGCGGTGGATACTTTTCCTGTTGCACCGATGGCCACAGCACCGGCGACGCTTCGTCTAATAAATTCGCGTTTATCCATGATGGTTTTTTATTATTTTTTCGCTATCCGATATAGCCGTCCTTCGTCGGTCACTGCATAGAGTGCTCCATCCTTTCCATCGGCCACATCACGGATGCGTTGTCCTTCTTCTTCCAAAAGGCGTTCCTCACCCACTATCTTGCCTTCTTTGAAGACCAGTCGCGCAATATGCCGGCTACTCAGGCCTCCGACGAAAAGGTTATTTTCCCATTCGGGGATCACATTGCCACTGTAGAAGGCCATGCCGCTGGGCGATTGAACTGGGTCCCAGTAGTAAACCGGTTGTTCCATTCCTTCTTTTTGGGTGATGCCATCACCAATGGTGTTGCCATTATACTCAATGCCATAGGTGATGGTGGGCCAGCCATAGTTTTTGCCAGGCTGAATGAGGTTGATCTCATCCCCACCGCGCGGACCCATCTCGCTGAGCCACAGTTCGCCTGTGATGGGATGGATGTCAAGCCCCTGCGGATTGCGATGGCCGTAGCTGTAAATTTCGGGCAGTGCATCGGCGGTGTTGATAAACGGGTTACCTGCCACCGGATTACCTTCGGTTGTAATATAGACCACTTTGCCATGGGCTGTGTTTAGCTTCTGGGCGTTGGGACGGGTGGCCAGGTCAGACCGTTCACCGGTAGAGACAAAGATGTTGCCCTTTTTATCAAACACAATGCGACTGCCAAAATGCATGCTGTTGTCGTAATAGGGAATAGCACGGTAGATGGTCTGAAAGTTCTCTATGCTTGTTTCATTGTCAGACAACCTTCCCTTGCCCACCGCGGTGAGTGAACCCTGTGGCGTGCGTTCGGCGAAGGTGAAATAGAACATCCGGCTGGAGGCAAAATCGGGTGCCGGCGCTACGTCCATTAATCCGCCCTGTCGTCTGTCGTCCACTTCGGGAAAGCCGGTGATCTTTTCACTCACTATGCCATCGGTTGTGGCAATTCGCAAGGTGCCCCCCTTTTCGGTGATCACCAGTCGCCCGTCGGGGAGGGCAGTGACAGCCCACGGGCTGGAGAGTCCGCTCGCGATGATGGTTGCCGCATAGGGGGTGGTGGTCCGTACCCCGGCAATGCGTGTTTGCCCCTTGAAGGCTGGGGTATAATTTGTATTGGGTTGCTGTGTCTCCACCGGTGACAGGAGTTCGGCAGGAGGTTGTTGGGCATTCTCCTTCCGCTCATCACAGGAGGCAGACAGAAAAGAGAATGCAAGAATAAGGATTGCTGTAATTTGTAAATGGTTCATAGAACTTTTATTTAGTAAACTTGAAATCAATCTTATTTACAACAACCTGTTAGATACAATTGTTTTACTTCAAAAATCTTTTTCAATCCATTGAGAGCGATTTGGAGGGGTAGGGGCAGTAACTTGCCTGGGTGGATTTTTTTGAAGCTCCTCCAGTAACACCTCAACTGCTTTTACGAGAGTGGGATCGTTGCCCCTGGCCAGTTCCTCGGGACGATCCACTACTTCGATATCGGGATTGACACCGATCCCTTCAATGATCCATTGTCCATCTTCATCATAGATGCCAAAACGGGGCACGGAGATATAACCGCCATCCACCAGACGGGCGTTGCCGGAAATACCCACCAGGCCGCCCCAGGTACGGGTACCAATCAGTTTTCCTTCACCTGTTTTGCGGAAAAAGTAGGGAAAGGCATCACCTCCGGACGAGGAATAACCGTTGATCAGCATGGCTTTGGGTCCATCGTGCGCAATGCCCGGCGACTTCATTGGTTGTGGCAGGCCGTTGCGGTACCAGTAGACCAGCGTACGCCGGTTGAGCAGGTCGATCATCCTGTCGGGGATAAAGCCGCCGCCATTATAACGGTCGTCGATGATCAGCGCCTCCTTGTCGTTATAGGCCAGCATCCCTTTAAAGAGTTCACGATTCCCCTCGATGGCGGTGTTGGGTACGTGGATATATCCGACCCGGCCACCTGAGAGCCGTTCTGTCATCTCACGGCGACTTCGTACCCAGTCGAGATACCTGAGTTCCGTCTCACTGCTGACGGTCTTTACCATATAATTTTTTGCACCGGTTGTGGTGGGTGTACCGTTGACTGTTACTTCCACATGGCGATCCCCGAGATTCTCCAGCAACTCATAGGGATTTTGTGCGGTGGTGAGCTCCTGTCCGTTGATACGCAGGAGATAGTCTCCCTCTTTTACATCAATTCCGCTTTCGGTAAGCGGCGAGCGACGGCTTTCATTCCAGTTCTCGCCGGCATAGATCTTCCTGATGCGGTAACGTTTTGTTGTTAGGTCGGCTTCCAGCTCCGCGCCCAGCAGTCCCCCCTCAATTCTCTCCACCCGGTTGATATCTCCCCAGTCCACATACGCATGGCCGGTATTGGTTTCGCTGACTACCTCATTGAGGATGTAGTCGAGATCGAAACGGCTTGGCACATAGGGCAGTAACTCCCCGTAATTCTTTTGTATTCCGGGCCAGTCCACACCGTGCATATTGTTCACATAGAAGTAGTCGCGGAAAATACGGAAAGCGTCGGCATAGATTTGATTCCACTCTGCGCGGGGGTCGATCTTCATTATCAAATTTTTCAGGTCGATCTTGTTGTTTCCGGCTTTTTGTCCGGGTTCTGTTTTTGCCACGGCATATTCCTTTCCAGTACGGTAGATAAAAGATTTGCCGTTGGCAGACAAGACCCCGGAGCCGGCACCATCGAGAATTTCTTCGGTCTTCTCCTCTTTGAGGTTGTAACGCATGATCTTATTGTCGGCTGAGTAGAGCAACCCTTCTTCCGTGACGCCCATGATGCGGTAGTTGCCTGCAGGCATGGGCAGCACTTCAATGCGGTTACCGATGTTGCCGAAGTCGATCGTCACCTTCACCTCGCCGGGCAGGGTTGAATCCTTCTCGTCAACCTCTTTTTCTTTGTTCTTGTTCTTCTTATCGGCCTTATCCACTTCTTTATTTTTTTCACCACCTGCGGGTTCTGCATCGTCCTTATAGGGTGCAAGCGTGCTGCCGTCGTTCCGTAACGGAACGGCATAGATGCGTGTGGCGTTGTTGTAGAGATAATCGAACTCAAAACTACTGAAGGCGAGGTTGAAGTCGCGGTTGGAAAGGAAGAACAAAAATTTGCCATCGCGGCTGAATACCGGGTTGCCGTCGGAGAAGGTGGCATCAGTGACCTGCTGCTTTTTGCCGGTCGACAGCTGGTAGAGCCAGAGTGCCGACTGGTAATTGGGCGATGGTTTACTATAAGCTACCCAGTCGCCGTCGGGAGAGAAGGCATAGTCCCTGATCTCTTCCCCTGAAGCCTCATCGATGGTTATCTGTCTGCCTGTGGCAGCATCTACCAGCCTCAGTTTCATGGTGCGGTCGCTATATACCAGGTATGTGCTGCGGGGCGACCACTCGGGGTCATACTTCCAGGCTGCAGAGCCACTGGTAACCTGTCGCGGTTGAGCACCCTCCTTGTTTTCGAGGAGGTAAAGTTCATACTCGCCGGTGGCATCGGAGTAGTAAGCAATCTGTGTGCCATCGGGGGACCAGATGGGCGAGAGTTCCCGTACCCCTTGTGTGTTGGTGAGGTTTTTTATCTCCCCTTTTTCGGTGGGAACAGAGAAAATATCACCCCTGGCTTCAAAGAGTGCTCTTTTTCCGGTGGGAGAGAGGCTGTAGCTACCGATAAATTCGGTAACATTTTTGAAGTGGGATTGTAAATTGGGGTTGTCGTAATGAATAGAAACCGTGATCTTTGCCGATTTACCGGTCGAGAGTTCCAGCAGGTAGAGGTAGCCGCCATTTTCGTATACCAGTCTGCCCTTATCGCCGGAGGGCCACATCACATCGAAATCGGTGTGATGGGTGATCTGCTCGTTTTCGCCGGTGATGGTGTCATAGCGCCAGATGTTGAGGCGTGCATCACGGTCGGAAGCGTAGAAGATATGGTCTCCCAGCCACACCGGCCACTGGTCCGATCCGGCCCATTGGGTAATTTGCTGGGCGCTGTTGTTTTGCAGATTGTAGCTCCATAATTCGGTTGCACGTCCCCCCTTGTATCTTTTCCAGGTGCGAAACTCGCGGTCTATGGGTGTGAAGCAGAGTTGTGAGCCGTCGGGGGAGTAGGTGGCAAAACCGCCGTTCACGATGGGCAGCGGTTCTTCGAGCCCTCCTGCTAATCCAATAGTGAAGTAGCGGCCATTGCGTTCTCCAAACTCGGTGCGGTTGGCCCGAAAGAGGATGCGCCGACTGTCGGGTGTCCAGTCGAGCACCACATGGTCGAACCCGCCCCGGGGTGGCATTTCACCCACTGAGTTGTAGAAAGTGAGCTGTCGTGCCGTGCCACCCTGGGATGGCATCACCCATATCTGCCGGTTTCCGGAATACTCTGCCGAGAAGGCGATCCACCTTCCGTCGGGTGAGATCTTGGGAAACAGTTCGATGCCCGGGTGAGAGGTGAGCCGCTGGGCGTTGCCACCGCCGGCATCTACCGTCCAGATGTCACCGGCATAGACAAATGTGACGAGGTTGCCGTTGATGTCGGGATAACGCAGCATGCGGGCGTCATCCAGTGCCGAAGCCTGCATAACAAGGAGGCTTGCCAGGATCAGTGTGGTTATTTTTTGCATTATATGGGTTTTAAAAACCAAATTTACAAAATCTTTCCATCCCGCCATGGGACTGCGTCAGAATTTTCAAATATGCCCGGAGGAGAGCAAGCAGCTTTCCAAAATCTCCCTTGCCACGTCACCGGTCACATTGTGGTTTTCACCGAAGGCAACACCCCGCTCGTTGAACCGGCTGGCAATGGTTTCAATGGTTTCTTCCCCGATGCCTTCCTCCGACAGACGGGTGGTCAGACCGAGCGACCGATAGAATGATTCAGTCATCTCGATGGCTTTGTCTGCCCGCTCTTCATCGGAACCAGCCGTGATGCCGAAAATGCGTTCACCATACTGCAGCAGTTTGGCTTTCTTTTGATCTTTCAATACACGCAACAGGCCGGGCATGACAATGGCCAGCGAATGTCCGTGTGTCGTGCCGTGGAGGGCTGTCAGCTCATGTCCGATCTGGTGCGTGGTCCAGTCCTGGGTGATGCCCATGCGGATGAAATCGTTCAGCGCCAGTGTGGCAGCCAACATATAGTCGGCCATCAGGTCATAATCCAGCGGGTTGTCTTTTATCTTTGGCGCAATCTCTGTGATCGATAACATTACTCCCTCTGCCCAACGGTCCATGATGCGCGACTGTCCCGGTGTCGTCATATACTGTTCCAGCACATGGGTGTATGCATCGGCTAGGCCACAGGCAATCTGGTGCTCCGAAAGGGAGTAGGTTACCTGTGGATCGAGGATGGAGAAACGGGGATAATCGCCGCCAAATCCATATTTCTCTTTCGTCTCTTCCCTGGTGATTACGGCGGCGCCATTCATCTCCGAGCCGGTGGCCGGCACCGTCATCACCGATGCAAAGGGAATCTGGTCTCCCGCAACACCCTTTAACACAATATCCCACGCATCTTCATCGGCAGCAATGCCTGCCGCAATAAGCTTGGTGCCGTCGAGCACCGAGCCGCCACCCACTGCCAGCAGGTAGTTAATCTGATTTTCTTTACCCAACTGAATGGCTCTGCGCAACGTCTCCACGCGCGGGTTGGGCTCAATGCCCCAGAATTCAATGTAACGACGCCCGCCGAGTGCTGCTTTTACCTGGTCGTATACCCCGTTGCGGGTGACACTGCCCCCTCCTAAGGTGACCATCAGGTTCACATTATCGGGTAGCAGTTCCGGCAGTCTTGCTATCTCTCCTTTCCCGAATACAAGCTTGGTCGGGTTCTGAAAAATGAAATTCTTCATGTTCGGTTCTTTTATTTATTTGTTTTATGTTGTGTTATTAATTTGCCAGGGAAGGTTTTCCCATCTTTATCAAACGTTTTTAGGGGTTGGGTTGTTCAGTTAAAAAAGATGAAATGAAAATTTGTAAGGCGATGCAGTAAAATTATAAAAATATTGTACCTTTAGCAACTATTTATGTGTTTACAAATATCAAACCATTAAAATGTAAATTTATGGGAATCACACTACTTATCCTGATTGCGCTGATCGTGCTGGTGCTTCTTTATGGTGTTTCTATATATAACAGGCTGGTGCGGTTGCGTACCCTGGTGGAGGAGGCCTGGAGCGGCATCAATGTGCAGCTGAAAAAAAGACACGACCTCATCCCCAATCTGGTGGAGACGGTAAAGGGTTATGCCACACATGAGCGCGAGACATTCGACAGCGTCACAAAAGCACGGGCCAGCGCCATGCAGGCTACCGACGTGAAGTCGCAGGAAGCAGCCGAGAACAACCTCAACAATGCACTGATCAGGCTGCTCGCCGTGGCGGAGCAGTATCCCGAGCTGAAAGCCAACCAGAACTTCCTGCAGCTACAGGATCAGCTGAGCGTGATTGAGTCCGACATTGAAAAATCGCGTAGATACTATAATGGGGCAGTGCGTGAAAAGAATATCGTGGTCGATACCTTCCCGAGCAACATCGTTGCCAACATGTTTCAGTTCACCAAATCTCTCTTCTTTGAGCTCGAGAATGAAGCCGAAAAAGAGGTGCCCCGGGTAACATTCTGATGCGCCCCGTTACTATTCTTCTGCTTTTGATCTTCTCTGTGCTGTCGCTTACGGCGCAGGAGGAGAGGATGATTTCGTTTCATGCCGACGTCAGTCTGGATACGACGGGCATCACAACCGTGCGTGAACAGATCCGCATCTACGCAGCCGGAGAGATCTACAAGCGGGGAATCACCCGTGCGTTGCCGCTTAGCCGCCGCGATCGGGATGACAACCGCATAAAAATATCCTATCATGTGCAGGAGGTACTCCTGGAGGGACATCCGGTAAACTTTTTCACCGAGAAGGAAAACGACAACCTGGTCATCTATGTGGGGGAAAAGGAGAAGTTTCTGGACCCCGGTTATTATACCTACGATCTGCTGTACAAGACAGAAGGACAGGTGGGATTCTTTGAAGATTACGATGAGTTGAGCTGGAATGTGAACGGCGTATCCGACAAAACCATCGATTCGGTCAGCGCAGTCGTCCGGTTGCCGGCTGGAGCAGACATACTCAGTCATCGTTGCTATACCGGAGCTTACGGATCTACCGAAAGCAACTGTCTCTCTGAAAGCAGAGAAGACGGGTCGCTCTTCACGGGTGCCGCTCAGTTGCCGCCCGGTGAGATGCTGACTCTCTCGGTTGGTTTCACCAAAGGTGTGGTCACACAACCTGCTGCTCCCCAACCGCGCAAACTGACCTGGTTTCACCGCAACGGGCTGGCTCTCATCAGTATCCTGTGGATGGGGCTGTTGCTGTTTTATTTTGTTTTTACCTGGCGCAAGTATGGTGTTGACCCACCCAAGCCGGTGGTTATTCCCCAGTTCTCTCCTCCCGACGGACTATCGCCGGCTGCCGTGGGAATGCTTCACAAAGGCCATTTTCTCGATGACCTTATCACTGCCTCCATCGTAAACCTGTCGGTCAAAGGATATATCCGCATTGAAGAGGTGATGGAGAAGACGGGACTGTTTGGCATGCGCCGCGACAGGCGCTACGCCCTTATCAAACTGCAGGAGGGTGACAGCACACTTCCGCCGGAAGAGTCCATTGTGATGAGCAGCCTCTTTACCGGCAGCGACAGGATCACGCTCGACGGCAAGTATGATGCTTCGATTGCCGATATGATGAGCGACTACCGCAAGAGCATGAACCGTCAATTCAGGTCGGTACTGAGCGAGGGACAGAACCTGAAGTTTCATTTACTCCCCTGGTTGATGATGATACTCTATATTTTCATTCTGATCTGGTTTGTGAAAGAGGATCTGTTTCGGTTTCAACCAAACAAAACGGCCCTCTATGTGACCCTCCCCCTGCTGATTGTCAGCTATCTGGTTTATGGCTGGTTGATTGTGCGGCCCGGGGAACGCAAGCTTCATTACCGTTCTTCCATAGAGGGATTGAAGATGTACATTGATGTGGCAGAGGAGAAGAGGTTACAGTTTTTCAATCCTCCGACAGTAACACCCGCACTGTTTGAACAACTCCTTCCTTATGCCATCGCACTTGATATGGAGAAAGTGTGGGGTGAGAAGTTCGAGAAAGATTTTCTCTCCTCAACACTACAGCCCGAGCCATATCAACCGGTGTGGTATACCGGATCCTATATGAGAGCCGCCATGCTTGCCCATGTGCTCAACAGCACCCTATCCAATACGGTAAGCCATGCTGCCACACCGCCACAGCAAACCTCGTCGGGTGGCGGCAATTGGAGCAGCGGCTCTTTCGGTGGCGGCTTCTCCGGCATGGGTGGTGGTGGCGGAAGCGTGGGAGGGTGGTGAACATCCTTCTACTTTATTTGTTCATCCATTAAAAACAGTGATGAACGAAACGATGGATCCCACGCGACTCTATGCACTGAACGAATTCAATTATCCGAAGTTTCGTTCCCAGATTTTTTATCTCTATCTTCATGCCTTCACCACCGGTGAACAGGCGCAGTATATCGATCCGCAACAAGCAGAAAGTAGACTCAATGAGCTGGTGCAAAGAGGCATGGGGGTCATGGCTTTTACAGGCGACCGACTTGTCGGTGTGGTGCTTGGACTGCCGCTGCGGTACGACGGGGATTTCCCTGCCCTTGAGATGCCCAATCTACCGATTGATACCACCCTCTACATTGCCGAGCTGATGGTGCATGCCGACCTGCGTGGCCGGGGCGTTGGTACGGCACTGATCGGCGAACTGCTTTCCCGGGCAGCAGAGACCCATACCGATGCAGTGATCCGCGTGTGGGAAGAGAATAAACCCGCCCTGTTGCTCTACAATAAACTGGGCTTTCACCCTGTGGCGACCATCACGCAAACAAAGAAACATGTCTCCGGTGAATCATTTGAGATGAAGAAGATCTATTTGCACAAACATCTGTCTATTTCCCCTCCGGTCTAAATGGGATGTGGCCCCGTGGTTTTCACTATTCAACTATCAACTTAATTTATTATGTTTAACATGAACGATTTAATTGCTAAAACAATCGATTTGCACTCGGGAAAACCCGAACAAAAAAAGCAGGAAATACGGAACTATTTCCTGAAAACCTGGGTCATAGATGAGTTGCTATACACTCAGCTGAAATCGGATGAGGTCTTTTACCACCGGGGCGATCCGTTACGCCACATCATCCTCTTTTATCTGGGTCATACCGCCGTTTTTTTTATTAACAAGCTTTACCTGGCCCGGATTATTGACAGGCGGATTAATCCTAAGTTCGAGTCCACCTTTGCCATTGGCGTGGATGAGATGAGCTGGGATGATCTGGATAACAATCATTACGACTGGCCACCGGTGTCGGAGGTGCGTGCCTATCGCGATGAAGCAAAGAAAATCATCCTGCAGGTGATAGACAATACACCGCCTGAATTACCCATCGGGTGGGACAGTCCTTTCTGGATGATCATGATGGGGATCGAGCATGAACGGATCCATCTTGAGACCTCGTCGGTACTGATCCGACAGCTACCACTTGAATTGTTGAGGCCGGGCCTGTTTGGCAAACGTTGCCCTGATATGGGTAGTGCACCGGAGAACACCCTGATTCCGGTCGAGGGTGCCACCATCAGGCTGGGCAAACCTTCCGATCATCCACTATATGGCTGGGACAACGAATATGGCAGTTATGAGGAGGAGGTATCCGGCTTTGTGGCAGCAAAATATCTCACTTCCAACGGTGAATATCTGGCATTCGTGGAGGACAGGGGTTATCAGTCGCAGCAATACTGGACGGAAGAAGGATGGAACTGGCGAAACTTTAAGCAGGCAGTCATGCCTCTCTTCTGGCGGAAAGACGAGAAAGGATATCGCCTGCGATTGGTGGCCGAAGAGATAGAGATGCCCTGGAACTGGCCGGTGGAGGTAAACTACCTGGAGGCAAAGGCGTTCTGTAACTGGAAGAGTGCCAAAACAGGAAAGACTTACCGGCTGCCCACCGAGGCAGAATGGTACCGGCTGCACCAGAAGGCAGCGCTGAGCGATGTGACCGACTGGGAACAGGCCCCGGGAAACATCAACCTGGAATATTTTACGTCGCCCTGTCCGGTAGACCGGTTCGCACAGGGACCTTTCTTCGACGTGGTGGGTAACGTGTGGCAGTGGACCGAGACGCCCATCACAGGATACCCTGGCTTCAGGGTACACCCGATGTACGACGATTTTTCGACTCCCACTTTTGACGGGAAGCACAATCTGATTAAAGGCGGCTCCTGGATATCGACCGGAAACGAGGCCACCATTCACTCACGCTATGCGTTTCGCAGACACTTTTACCAGCATGCCGGATTTCGCTATATCCAGTCCGATGCACCATTGAAGATTCAGCATGCCGACTACGAAACGGATGAAGAGGTGACACGCTCCTGCGAAGAACACTGGGGAGATGCATTCACGAAGGAACGCACCCTTCCCCTGCAACTGGCTGATATCATTCACAACCTGTTGCGGGGTAAGAGCGACAAACGAATACTGGATCTGAATGCCGACACGGGGCGACTGGCTTTCGAGCTGTCCCGCACATTCACGGATGTGACTGCACTCGACTTCACAGCGCGCATGATACGGATACCTATTCAACTGCAGGAACAGGGATACATGCGTTACACCATGAAAGATGAGGGTGAGTTGGTATTTTATCGTGATGTGGTGCTTGATGATTTCGGTCTTACAGATGCAAAAAAAAGGATATCGTTCATGCAGGCCGATGCTATGAACCTGAAACCCAACTATGCTGGATACGACCTGATTGTGGTGCCCGCGTTGCTGGAAGAACTGAGTGACCCCGGACTGTTTCTCTCGCAGATACATACGCGGCTGAACGACGGTGGTTTGTTATTGCTGGCGTCCGACTATGACTGGAATCCTATCAAAACGAAACGCGATAAGTGGCCGGGCGGCTTCAAACAGGATGGTGAGCCTGTCACCTCACTCGAAGGAATCACTAAAATACTGGAGATTCACTTTAGCCTGCAGGCAGATCCGCTGGAAATAAAACGACTTCAGAAAAAGTCTTCCCGACACACCGCGCAGCAGATGCTGCAGGTGACCATCTGGAAGAAAAGATAATTATTCGTTGAACCAGCGGGTAAGGGCGCTGAATACATTTTCATTTTCCTTCCTTTTTCGTTCCACCAAATCGGAGAGGGAAGGAGCCAGCACATTCAGCCCTTTGTGAATCATGCGTACGGTGATCTCGGTGTCTGTTTTCACCGGGTCGCCATCGATGTGCATCACCCCGGGACGGGCACGTTTAATGTGGAGGTTGCGGGTGAGCAGGGAGATCATCTTGCTGTTTTTATCGATGTTCTTCGTAAAGAGCTGGATTGTGGTCTGTGGTATCTCCAACGCATTCAGGGGTTTCAGGATGGAGACATTCATCTTGCCGTCGTCCATGCTTGCTCCGGGTGCGATAAATGCATCATTCCCATATTGCGACGCATTGGCACAGGTAAGAATAAAGGCCTTCTCCCTGATAATTCCTTCGTCGGAGGTGATCTCATACTCCTCTGCCCGGAAGTCGACCACGCTCTCCAATACATTGCGTACATAACCCAGGGGGCCTCTTTTTTTATCCTCAGCAAACCGATCGCTCACAAAGGCGTCGAAGCCGAAGCCGCAGGTACAGAAAAAAATATGATCATTGGCAATCCCATAATCAATGGTACGCGTATTTCCGCGGAGGATGATGCCGAGCGCTTTTTCTGCATCCATCGGGATGCCGAGATCACGAGCAAGCCCGTTGCCTGAGCCGAGTGGTAAAATGCCAAGCGTGGTGCTGGTGTTGACCAGGGCTCTGGCCACCTCGTTCACGGTGCCATCACCGCCCGCAGCAATCACGTAGCGGTATTTCCTTTTGGCCGCCTTGCGGGCAATTTCAGTGGCATGTTCGGGGTAACCGGTGACACGGATCATCAGATCCACCTTCTTCTGATCGAAGGCTGCCGCTACGTCTTCGGGAATGTTTTTCTTTGATTCCGTACCGGAAACAGGATTGATAATAAGGCACACTTTTTCTTTTGCCATGTCACTGATAATATGGATATCTGTTTATCTTGATAAACAACCGGAACCTCATTTTGTTTTAACCCTTTTTATTTGCCCTTTTGACCGTTGTTAATTACTTTTGCAGTGAAAGTTAAAAAATAAACCGGATGATTCACGCCACACCGGTTAATAATTATCCCAATCTCAATATATGCAGTCGGCATTCATCCTGATTATCATTGCAGTTTACTTCGCTGCCTTGATGCTTATTTCTTACCTCACCAGCCGGAAAGGATCGGGCAACGATGCTTTCTTCCGTGCCAACAAATCCTCCAAATGGTACGTGGTGGCAGTGGCCATGATCGGGACCTCCATCTCGGGGGTGACCTTTGTTTCGGTACCGGGCATGGTGAGAAACCTCGACATGACTTACATGCAGATGGTGTTTGGCTTTTTCTTCGGATATCTGGTCATTGCCTACGTGCTGCTGCCGCTCTACTACCGATTGAATCTGACCACCATATATGGTTATCTCGATCAGCGGTACGGCTCGAAATCCTACAAGACAGGAGCCTGGTTTTTCCTGCTCTCCAAAATTGTGGGCGCGGCTGCGAGACTTTACTTGGTTGCCTTTATCCTGCAAACGCTGGTGTTTGATGCCTGGGGTATACCCTTTGTGGTGACCGTGATCGGGATCATCCTGATTATCTGGTTATACAGTTACAAGAGCGGCATCAAGACGATCATCTGGACCGACTGGCTGCAAACCATTTTTTTCATTGCGGCACTCATCCTCATCGTGTGGCAGTTGGCCCAGCGACTCAATCTCGATTTCGGAGGTGTGGTGAAGGCCATCGGCGAGAGTCCCCACTCCCGAATCTTCGTGTTTGACGACTGGGCATCGACGCAAAACTTTTTTAAACAGTTCTTCAGCGGTATGTTTATCACGATCGTGATGACCGGCCTGGATCAGGATCAGATGCAGAAAAACCTCACCATACGCACCCTGAAAGATGCACAAAAGAACGTGGTATCCTACGGGTTTGCCTTTGCACCCATCAACTTTCTTTTTCTTTGTCTGGGTGTATTGCTGCTGATCTTCGCAGAGCAAAACGCGATTACACAGCCAGTGATATCCGATAACATCCTTCCGATGATTGCCAGTGAACATCTGGGACCGCTGGTACTGGGTATTTTTGTGGTGGGCATCGTGGCTGCTGCTTTCTCGAGTGCCGACTCGGCACTGACGGCGCTCACCACCTCCTTTTGCGTGGATATTCTGCACATGAAGGCTGTCACACAAACAAAAGAAGAGGAGCGGAAAGACATTCGTACACGCCGCATTGTCCATGTAGCCATCAGTGCCGTCTTTGTGCTGATCATCCTGCTCATTGAAGCAATCGGGTCCGACAGCATCATCAACGCCATCTACAAGCTGGCTTCCTATACTTACGGGCCATTGTTGGGACTTTATTTTTTTGGACTCTATACCAAAGTGAAACCGACGGACAAATATGTGCCATGGGTGGCTATTGCCGCACCTGTATTGTGTTTTGTGACGGAGGTGAGCATGAAGCAGTGGTTCGGATATCAGGTAGGATATGAGTTGCTGCTCCTGAACGGATTAATTACAGGACTTGGCCTTTGGGCTATTCGGCTGCGCCGTTAACAACCAAACATATGATTATTAAGTCTGCAGAATTCATCATCAGCAATACCGATTTCCTCAAATGTCCGCAGGACGGGAAGCCGGAATATGCCTTTATCGGTCGCTCCAATGTGGGTAAATCGTCGCTCATTAACATGTTAACCAATAGGAAAGGCCTGGCCATGACTTCTTCAACACCCGGGAAGACGCTGCTGATCAATCATTTTCTGATCAACAACGAGTGGTATCTGGTCGACTTGCCCGGATATGGATATGCACGGCGGGGAAAAGAGGGGAGAGAGAAGCTTCGCACCCTAATTGAAGATTACATCCTGGGTCGGGAGGCGATGACCAACCTGTTTGTGTTGGTCGATTCACGCCACGAGCCGCAACAGATAGACCTGGAGTTTATGGAATGGCTGGGTGAGAGCGGGGTGCCCTTTGGCATTGTCTTCACCAAAGCCGATAAGCTTGGTTCCGGACGCCTGCAAATGAATATCAATGTTTATAAGGATAAACTGATAGAGACTTGGGAAGAACTGCCTCCCATCTTTGTAACCTCTTCGGAGAAGGGGGCGGGCAGAGAAGAACTGCTTGACTACATAGAAAAAATAAATAAAATTTTGTAGGGAATTGTCTGTTTGCTTGCTGATAGATTAACCCGATCTGCCAAAAGATCCCCCGATGATATCGAGCAACTCATTGGTGATGGATTCCTGCCGTAGTTTATTGTATTCCAGCTTAAGATCCTCAATCAGGTTGTCGGCATTGTCGGTGGCAATCTGCATGGCTCTCATGCGTGCGGCATGTTCCGACGTGACCGAGTCGACGTGAATCGTATAAAGTTTTAGTCTGAGCACTTTCGGTATTAACCGGTTCAGGATAGACTCGCTGTCGGGCTCAATGATATACTCGTCTGTGGTGATGTTTCCTTTTTTACTTTTCAGGTTTACCGGAAGGTATGGCTCATGCACTACAACCTGAGTTCCCTTACTTTGGAAATGGTGGTAAATCAGTTCTACCCGGTCAACGGTTTTGTCGAGGAACATATTCGTCAGTTCATCAGCTATGGGCCGGGTATTTTTGTAGGCCGGCTTCTCGCTGAACTCGGTGAAGTTGCCTTGCGGTCTCAGCCCCAGGTCTTTTGTGGCCTTTGCTACTTTCTCACCGATGGGGTAGATGCGTACATTTTCATCTCCCAGGTGGCGATATGACGCAACAACAGCTTGCAACTTATCGGTGATATCGTCGTTGAACCTGCCGGCCAGACTCGAATTAGATGAAAAAACTACGATGGCCACATGTTCTATGGGTCTTTGACGAACAAAGGGTGATACAAACTCTTCCTGCTGGTTCAATAAAAGCTGTAACAGGTGGTACAACTCTTGTTCATAAGGGTAGAGATCCTTGATGATCTGCTGGGCCTTCTGCAGTTTGGCTGAGGATACCATCATCATGGCCGATGTAATCTTTTGAGTGGATCGCACCGACTGAAGTCTGCCCTTTATCTCTTTTAGTTCAGCCATTTGTTTCTTCTTTCAATGTTCTCACCGTGTCTGCCGCCACTGTTTCGATGATCGTGGCGATCTCCTCATTTATTTCACCCCGCTGTAGCTGGTCCAGCACATCGCTGCGGTGGCTGATATCCAGAATGGAGAGAAATTCCTTCTCAAATGCGGGAACTTTCTCCAGGGGCACATCCCTGAGCAGTCCATGCGTACCGCAGTAGAGGATGGCAATCTGATGTTCTATGCGCATGGGGCTATGTACCGGCTGTACGAGTAGTTCTTCATTTTTACGTCCCTTATCAATGGCCATGGCTGTAACCGGATCCATGTCACCACCAAATTTGGCAAATGCAGCAAGCTCCTGATATTGTGCCTGATCAATCTTTAAGGTACCTGCCACTTTCTTCATTGCTTTTACCTGTGCGTTTCCGCCGACTCGGGAAACGGAAATACCCACATTGATGGCTGGACGGATGCCCTTATTATAAAGATCGGTTTCCAAAAATATCTGACCATCGGTGATGGATATCACATTGGTGGGGATGTAAGCCGATACATCGCCTGCCTGTGTTTCAATGATGGGAAGGGCAGTAAGTGAACCTCCTCCCTTTACTCTGTCCTTCAGTGTCCCGGGAAGATCATTCATGTTGATGGCCACCTCCTCCTGTGAGATGATGCTGGCAGCCCTCTCCAGCAGTCTGGAATGCAGATAGAAGATGTCACCGGGATATGCTTCACGACCGGAGGGTCGTCTCAGAATGAGCGAGACCTCACGGTAGGCCACGGCCTGCTTGGAGAGGTCATCATACACCACGAGTGCATGTCGGCCCGTGTCGCGGAAATATTCGCCTGCGGCAGCACCGGCAAAGGGAGCGATGTAGCGCATGGCTGCCGAATCGGAGCCGCTGGCTGCGATAACCGTCGTGTAGGCCATTGCTCCGTTTTCTGTGAGTGTCTTAACCAGGGATGCTACGGATGATCCCTTTTGTCCGATAGAGACGTAGATGCAATAGACGGGTTTTCCCTTTTCAAAATTCTCCCGCTGGCTGAGAATGGTGTCAATGGCGATGCTGGTCTTGCCTGTCTGCCGGTCACCAATAATCAGTTCCCGCTGGCCCCGGCCGATGGGTATCATGGCATCCACAGCCTTTAATCCTGTCTGCAAGGGCGTATTCACCGGCTGACGGAAGATGACGCCGGGTGCTTTCCGTTCCAGGGGCATCTCCACCAGTTCTCCTGTAAGCGGACCCTTGCCATCGATGGGTTCACCAATGGGGGAGATCACACGGCCCAGCATGCCTTCACCCACAAACAGGGAGGCAACACGTCCTGTTCTTTTTACCGGGAAGCCCTCCTTTATGCTGCTCGAGCTACCCAGCAGAATGGCACCCACGTTATCTTGTTCCAGGTTCATCACAATGGCCTGCAGACCATTGTCGAATTCCAGCAGCTCATTCGATTCGGCGTTCTGCAGCCCGAAGATGCGTACTACGCCATCGCTTACGCTGATCACAACGCCGGTCTCATCGAATTTTACGTGGGTATCCATTCCCTCCAGCTGCATGCGCAACACTTCGGAGACTTCGCTTACCCTGATTGAATTATCTGCCATCTTATCTTGTTATTTCCCTATTATTCTTGTAAACTTTTGAATCTGCTTCTGATCCGGGTGAGTTCACCCTGAACACTTGCGTCCCACCGGTAATCACCCAGATTCAGTACAAACCCTCCGATGATATCGGCATCGACGACCGACTCAATTTCCAGCTCAGAGCCGGTTATCTTCTGAATTCGTGCAATGAGCTGTCGCTCCTTTGTCTCGTCGATTGAGAAGGCGGTGATCAGCTTCCCGTACTGAATATTAAACTTTTCCCGGTAGAGCTCAACAAATCGCAGGGCAATGTACTGAAGGAGTGTCTCTCGCTCGTTCTTCAGGATGAGATCGATCATCTTACTGAGCGAGGATGGAACGGTGCCACCGCAGGCAGTGACAATGATCTCCTTCTTATCGCGGACGGTGAGCCCTGGATTGGCAATTGAACTACGCAGTTTGGGAAAGGCAGGAAACATCTCCGACAGCAACTTCATACTCGTGTATACCTCCTTCTCCTCTCCGGATGAAATGGCATAACCGAGCAGTGAGCCTGCATATCTCGTGGAAATAAGTCCTGTGTTCATGCCGTTCAGGATTTAGAAATTTCAATTTCGTCGAGCAGACGGTCTATCATACCCATCTGATCTTCGTTTGTGACTAGTTTTTCACGCAGTATCCGTTCAGCCAGGTCTACCGATAGGCGGGACACCTCATTGCGTATCGACCGGATGGCCTCTTCCTTCTCTGCATGTATCTGATCGCGTGCGGCGACAATAATCTTTTCTGCTTCCAGACGAGCTTCCTCCCTGGCTTGTTCTATCAGGATATCGTTTTTCCGGGTGGTCTCCTTCAGGATCATTGCCTGTTCTTTGCGTGTATTTGCCAGCAGAGCCTCACCCGTTTCTTTTACCCGGGCCAGTTCTTCCTGCGCTTTTCGTGCCGACCGGAGCGACTCTTCAATGTAGTCGTGTCTTGTATCCACCATTTTCAGGATGATTGGAAAACCGTATTTGGCCAGTACAAACAGTACAATACCAAAAGAGAGCATCATCCAGAAAAGAAGGCCGGGTTCGGGTGACAGTAACGACATACGATAAAAAGATTAGAGAATAAAACCACAGACTACCACGGCAAACAATGCTACCCCTTCAATGAGGGCTGCCGATATGATCATATTCATACGGATATCGGGAGCCGATTCAGGCTGGCGGGCAATCCCATCCATGGCGGAACCGCCGATCTTGCCAATGCCGTAGCCTGCACCAATGGCAGCCAGACCAATACCCAGCGCTGCACCCATTGTTCCTAATCCGGCTGCACTTGCTGCCTGCAATAATACTGTAAGTAATGTCATGATGTTGTCTTTTAGTTGTTGATTATTTTTATAATTTATCTTTCATGAAAGTGGTTTTTGTTTCCTGCGCTGCCGGCTTACTGCCATGTGATGTTATCCTTGCCTGTCCGATGAAGACGGCCGAGAGTAATGTAAACACATAGGCCTGAATATAGGCGATGAGCAGTTCCACAAAATCGATAAACACGGTGAAGATCACCGAGATTACCGTCATGGAGGCGTTGATGGTACTTCCCAGGCTCACGGTGATAAAGATGAGTATGGTGAGTCCCAGTACGATGGAATGACCTGCCATGATGTTGGCAAAGAGACGGACCATGAGGGCAAAGGGTTTTGTCAGTGTGCCCACGATCTCTATCAGAGGCATCAGCGGAACTGGTACTTTTAGCCAGGTGGGCACATCGGGCCATAAGATATCCCTGTAATATGCCTTGCTACCGCTCAGATTCACCACAAGGAAGGTGGCGACGGCCAGTACCATCGTCACCGCGATGTTTCCGGTCACGTTGGCGCCTCCCGGGAATAACGGAATCAGTCCCAGCAGGTTATTGGTGAAAATGAAAAAGAAAACTGTCAGCAGAAAGGGTGCATATCGTTTGTAATCGTCTCCCACGGAAGGTTTTATTACTTCGTCGTGTATCGACATAATAAACATCTCCATGATTCCGGTAAAACCTTTTTTCGATTCCAGCGGGTTTCGCTTTAGCGACCGTGCCACACCCATGATGATGAGAATAAGCAGCAGCGAGGCAAAAAGCAGCGAGGCGGCATTTTTTGTGAGCGAGAGATCCAGCGGCCTTGTTTCATTGCCGGATGCTTCAGTCTCCACTATTTTCCCTTTGTATTTTCCTTTGGTGGCGATATGGAATCCTTCGTATGGATCCTCTCCCGGATGAAAACGGGAGGAGAGGTAGAAATGCCACCCCGAAGTCTTGCTGTGGAGGATGACGGGAAGAGGCACCGTGATGTCTTGCTTTCCAAAGCCCACAATATGCCATTCATAGGAATCAGCCAGGTGCTCCAGAATAAAATCTTTCACGTTCAACTCTTCTCCCGGCGATGCACTGCTGTTATCTGCAGACAACGGAGGAGCCAAAAGTAAAAGTATAATAGCGGCCAGGAGGCCCTGAATATGCCAGGTTTTTCTCATCAGTCTATACGCTCCCGGGGTGGTTTTTTCTGATCTCCCTTATATTTAATATACATCTCCATTCTCAGGTAAATATAGGTTTCCCAGATGAGGTTGATGACGTAAAAAATGACAAAGATGATGGCAAAATTCCGTATATGGGCTTTGTCCATAATCCAGTATATGAACAGGATCACTGCCGAAACAAAAATCTTGATCATGCGCATGAGCATGTAGGTGTTCACGATCTTCTCAGGCTGGTTGGGAGAGTTATGACTGAACACATAGATGAAGACAAGTCCGAGCAGGTAAAAGAAGATGGGGATCAGGGGATAGCTCTTCAACTGTATCTCCGGAAAAAACCATTTGAGTATGAACCCCATGCCAAATCCTGTCACGAGCAGCATGCCCGTGTGAAAGATTAGAAAAAATCTGGTCATTTTCGTCATGTCTTCTGCTTATTTTATTGCCACCTCTCTCCGGTTTCACATATTCCTTATTTTGTCGATGAGAACCGTCACATTGTTGTGATTCACCTCCACAAAGCCATCCGTTATTTCCATCTCACTTTCCTTCCCACCGACTGAAAATGCAAGCATCCCTTTTTTGAGTGAGGAGATGAGGGGAGCATGATTGTTCAGTATCTGAAACGATCCCGTCTCGCCCGGAAGGGTGACTGAATCCACTTCTCCACTGAAGAATGTCTGTTCCGGTGTGACGATTTCAAGTATCATTTCGCACTTTCGGTTTGTTTTAACAGATTATCGCCCTTTTCAATGGCCTGTTGTATGGTGCCTACATTCATAAATGCCGCTTCAGGATAACGATCAAGTTCCCCATCAAGAATTTTTTGAAACCCATCGATAGTATCTTCAATGGAAACCATGACGCCAGGCTGACCGGTGTATTGCGCTGCCATGAAGAACGGCTGGGACAGGAAACGCTGTACCTTGCGTGCACGGTTTACCGTAAGCCGGTCTTCATCGGAAAGCTCCTCCATGCCGAGGATGGAAATGATATCCTGCAGCTCTTTGTAGCGCTGTAGTATTTGCTTCACACGCATGGCGGTATTGTAATGGGCCTCCCCAACGATATGTGGTTCCAGAATACGGGAGGAGGACTCCAGAGGATCTACCGCCGGGTAGATTCCCAGTGAAGCAATCTTACGGCTGAGTACCGTGGAGGCGTCGAGGTAGCTGAACGTTGTTGCCGGTGCCGGGTCGGTAAGGTCATCGGCAGGCACGTAAACTGCTTGTACCGACGTGATGGAACCATATTTTGTGGAGGCAATCCTCTCTTGCAGGGTTCCCATCTCCGAAGCCAGTGTGGGTTGGTAGCCCACGGCTGAGGGCATGCGACCGAGCAGGGCCGATACTTCAGATCCCGCCTGCACAAAACGGAAGATATTGTCTATAAAGAACAGGATGTCGCTTCCGGCTCCTCCTTCATCGCGAAAAGATTCGGCTACCGCCAGCCCGGTAAGGGCTACCGACGCACGGGCTCCGGGCGGCTCGTTCATCTGTCCGAAGACCAGTGTTGCCTGTGATTTTTTAATCTCTTCATAGTCCACGTTACTCAGATCCCACAGGCCAGCGTCCATATTTTTTTTGAAATTCTCTCCATACCTGATGACTCCTGAATCGATCATCTCCCGGAGCAGATCGTTTCCTTCGCGGGTACGTTCACCCACACCGGCGAAGATGGAATATCCATTGTGACCCTTGGCAACATTGTTGATCAGCTCCATGATGATGACTGTCTTTCCTACGCCGGCACCGCCGAAGAGTCCGATCTTTCCTCCCTTCAGATATGGCTGAAGCAGGTCAATCACCTTGATGCCGGTGAAAAGGATTTCTTCGGACGTGATGAGGTCTTCAAACCGGGGTGCCTTCCGGTGGATTGGATACTGTTGATCGCGGCTGAGCTTCGAAAGTCCATCGATGGGGCGACCTACCACATTGAGCAACCTGCCCTTTATCTGTTCACCCACGGGCACACTGATGGGGCGACCCAGCGCTTTCACGGAGAGGCCACGACTTAGTCCGTCGGTGCTCTCCATGGCAACGGTACGTACGATATTTTCCCCAATGTGTTGCTGTACTTCGAGGAAAACCTCCTGTCCGTCATACCGTTTTACATAGAGTGCGTCGTGAATGGCAGGTAATTTTATCTCCTGTGGATCGGAAAACTCAAAATGAACGTCCACCACGGGCCCAATGATTTGGGATATACGTCCCTTCAGTTCAGACATAAAATAAGTTTTTGATTGGCCGGTCGTTGGGGCTGGCCTTATGGGCAAAGATACAAAAAAAGAAATCCTAAACTGAGATTTAATATAAATTAGCAGGATTAGAAGGAAAGAGCCACAAGCGAGACTTGAACTCGCGACCCACGCGTTACGAATGCGTTACTCTACCAACTGAGCTATTGTGGCATGTGTGTATGCGGATGCAAAAGTAGTAAATATTTGGCACAACAAAAAAGAAAACGGGCAGCAATTCTGCTACCCGTTTTTCACAATGCGTATCATTTATTTTTTAGTGTCAGTCAACTTTTTGTTTTGCTGGTTGCTCATCATCTTGTATGCCACCGGTGCTGCCACGAACAAACTGGTAATGGTACCTACAACCACCCCGATGAGCATGGCGAAGACGAAACTTCGCACGGCATCACCTCCCAGGAAGAGGATGCATATGATTACGAGGATGGTACTCAATCCGGTGTTGATGGTACGTGCAAGCGTAGCGTTCATTGAGTCGTTAAACAATGCCAGCAGACCACGTTTGGGATAGAGTTGTGTATATTCGCGCACACGGTCAAACACCACCACCTTGTCGTTGATGGAGTACCCCACAATGGTAAGGATGGCCGCCACAAAAGTCTGGTCAATCTCCATGGAGAAGGGCATCACCTTCCAGAGTAGTGAATAAAGGCCGATCACGGCAAATGTGTCTACCGCCAGTGCAGCCACTGTTCCCATAGAGAAGGCAAAGTTGTTGAAGCGGAAGAGAATGTAAAGACCCATACAGATCAGTGCAATCGTCAATGCGAAGAAGGCATTCCGGATCATATCTTCGGCGATGCTAGGCCCGACTTTCTGGGAGCTTTGTATATGATCGTCGATGGTTTGTCCCGGCGAAATATAATCTGCCAGTCCCTGTCCCAGGAGGTCACGCAGTTCCTGTTCCACATTTTCACCTTCCGTATCAATCATATAGTTGGTTGAGATGCGCACCTGGTTACTCGAACCGATGGTGATAACACGTACCGACTCGCCAAAGATGGGCGCCAGCGCATTTTGCACTTCTCCGGTTTTAACCGGTTGGTCGAAACGGACAATATAGTTGCGTCCACCGGTGAAGTCGATACCCACATTCATCTTCAGGGTAAAAAGCGAGATCACGCTAATCACCACAAAGAGGGCAATGGCCAGCAATATCTTCTTGCTATTGTGTATAAAGTTGTAACTGTATTCTTTGAATATAGCTTTAGAGAAACCGGTGTTGAATGTAAGTTGTTGCCATTTTCCTTTTGCAAAACGATTTTCATATACCAGTCTTGTCAGGAATACGGCCGTGAGGAAAGATGCGGCGATACCGATGATCAGGGTGATGGCAAATCCTCTGATGGCACCTGCCCCGAAGATGGCCAGGATGATACCGGTGATAATCGTCGTTAAGTTGGAGTCGAAGATGGCCGAGAAGGCATTCTTATATCCATCCTCGAGTGCTCTGCGCAGTGTCTTTCCTGCCGCAAGTTCTTCCTTGATACGTTCATTGATTAGTACGTTCGCATCCACTGCCATGGCAAGCGAGAGAATCATACCCGCAATGCCGGGAAGGGTGAGCACCGCCTGGAAGGCTGCAAGAGCACCCAGGGTGAAGAAGAAGTTCAAAAGGAGGGCGCCATTGATGACCATGCCCGGGGTAAATCCATATAGCATGCAGGTGAAGATGAACAGCACCGCAAGGGCTATAATGAAGGAGATGAATCCGTCCTGAATGGCTTCCTGTCCCAATGAGGGACCTACCACATCTTCCTGTACAATGCGCACGCCGGCCTGCATTTTACCCGACTTGAGTACGTTTTCCAAGTCCTGCGCCTCCTGCGGAGTGAAGTTGCCGGTGATGGAGGAGCGACCGCCATCAATGCGTCCATTCACGGTTGGTGCGGAATAGACATAGTTGTCGAGCACGATGGCAATTGATTTGCCGATCTCAGCGCCGGTGATGGTCGCCCAGCGGCTGGCGCCGGCTGAGTTCATTGCCATGGTTACTTCCCAGGCAGAACCCTGCTGACCCTGGTCGGCACGTGCGTTGGTCACTACATCACCACCCAGTGCAGGACCGCGTTTGCTGCCGTCGCCCTTGAGTGCAAACAGCTGGAAGTAGGTCTCCCGCTGGTCGATGGGCTTGAATCCCCATTTAAACCTGACATCTGCGGGGAAAACATCTTTGTAGCGTTCAAGCAGGAAGTTCACCGCAGCCGTATCAAGCTTGGATACGCTTCCCACGATGGGCCCTGAGGCTCCACTCATGGCAAAATAAGGTTCGTTAAAATATTCCACGAAACTTTTTGTGATCACCAGCTCCTGTTCTTCCTCCGGCAGCAAGGTTGCTTCCAGGTCGGCCGATGCCGGTAACACCGTTGCCAGGGAGTCCTGAAGCGGTGTTTCGGTCATGGCGCTATCGACAACTGCATCGGCAGTGGCAGTTCTTTTCGCCATGGCGTATTCACCTGATCTGGAATTCATTTCGTTAAAGTAGACACCCAGCTCACTTAGGTTGTAGGTTTTCCAGAACTCCAGATTGGCACTTCCCTGCAACAGGTTTCGCACACGTTCCGGCTCGGTAATACCGGGGAGTTCCACCAGAATCCGTTCGGCACGGTCCAGTCGTTGAATATTGGGGGCAACAACACCAAAACGGTCGATACGGGTAGCAAGCACGTTGAATGAATTGTCGGCTACACTCTTCAGTTCGTTACGTAATACCGAAATTACTTCGCTGTTTGATGCAGTGGGATTAACTCTGTCTCCTATCGTGATGCTATATATGTTTGCCAGCTTACCGTCGGGACTTATCCTTTCGTAATTTTGCTGGAACAGGGAGATGAAGTCAGACGAGCTTCCCCTGCGGTTCTGTACGATGGTCTCCTTGAGCGCCTGATTAAACAGGGGATCGTCGGTATTTGCCAATGAAGCAAGTACCTGTGATGCGTCTATTTCGAGGACGACGTTCATACCGCCTTTCAGGTCAAGCCCCAGGCCAATCTCTTTTTCACGAATTTGTTTCAGTGTATAGTTCAGATACACTTTCTCCGTAGATAACGAATCAAAATAATGATTCTTCAGGGCTAAGTTTCCATTGGCGTATTGATCCGCTTTCTTGTTATACTGTCTTCCAACCACGGTGAAAGATAAGTAAAACAGACAGATAGCCGTAAGGATAATACTGAAAACTTGAATAAATCCTTTGTTTTGCATTTCAATATTACTTTTGTTTACAATTTACTATTTCTCAGGTTACTAATTAATTTGATTGCATAAAATTTAAGGCGCATGACATGCCCCCTGGTTTTGAGCGTGCAAATATACGTTTTTTTTATCTTTTTAAGAACAATATTGCCGGATTATTTTCTGCAAAACAATCCGGCAATAAGGATAAGTTTATTTTATTCAATGAAGCCCCTGTTCTTCAGCAGATATACCGGGTTGGGTTCTGCACCCCTGAACTTCTTGTAAAGTGTCATCGGATCGTCGGTGTTTCCTTTCGACAGCACATTGTCGCGGAAGAGTCTGGCGGTTTCCTTGTCGAAGATCCCCTTTTCTGCAAATGCCTGGAAGGCATCGGCATCCAGCACTTCGGCCCAGAGGTAAGCATAATAGCCGGCTGAATATCCGCCGCTGAAGATATGTGAGAAGTAGGTACTGCGGTAGCGGGGAATGATTTCATCGATCAGGCCTATCTTAGCCATCGACTGCTTCTCAAATTCGCGCACGTCAATCACTTTCTTTTCCCGCTGCGTATGATAGTCCATGTCGAGCAGGGCGGCTGCCACAAACTCGGTGGTGGTAAAGCCCATGTTGAATTTCGATGCGGCGTCTATTTTCGCAATCAGTTCGTCAGGAATCACTTCTCCCGTCTGGTAATGAGTAGCGTAGAGTTTCAGCACTTCCGGATGGAAGGCCCAATGCTCCATGATCTGGGAAGGAAGCTCCACAAAATCACGTGAGACGCTGGTACCCGAAAGGCCGGCGTAGTTCACGTTGGAGAGCATGCCGTGCAGTGCGTGTCCGAACTCATGGAAGAGTGTTTCCACCTCGTCGAGGGTCAGCAGTGAGGGCGTTGTCTCAGTGGGGCGTGTGAAGTTACCCACGTTATAAATCAGGGGACGGATATTTTTGCCGTCGAGTACCTGTTGTCCGCGGAAGCTGCTCATCCAGGCACCTGCATTTTTGCCCGACCGTGGGAAATAGTCGGTATAGAAAACTGAAACATGGGAGCCGTCGGCATCTGTCACCTCGTATACTTCCACTTCGGGGTTGTACACGGCAATGTTGTCGAGTTTTTTGAAGTTCAGTCCATACAATTTATTGGCGACGGTGAAGACCCCTTCACGCACGTTCTCCATCTTGAAGTAGGGTTTTAGCTCTTCTTCGTTGAGGGCATACTTTTGCTGACGCAGCTTTTCGGTATAATACCACCAGTCCCATGAAGCCAGTTTGAAGTTTCCTCCCTCGGCATCGATGAGTGCCTGCAAAGCTGCAGCCTCTTTTTTGGACTGTGCCAGGGCATAATCCCATACTTCGTTTAACAGTTTGTATACATTTGCCGGTGTTTTGGCCATATTCTCCGCGAGGATAAAATCGGCATGGGTCTCGTAGCCCAGCATCTGTGCCTTTTCTATGCGCAGGTTGACAATGTCGTTGATATTTTGTTTGTTATCACTCTCATTGTCGTTATCACCCCGCATGTACATGGCTTTGTAGAGCTTTTCACGCAGTTCACGCTTGTCGGCGTACTGCAGGAAGGGGAGCCAGCTTGGTTTTTGCAAACCAAAAACCCATTTGCCCTCTTCACCGGCAGCCTTGGCAGCATCGGCCGCAGCAGCCACAACACCTTCGGGTAATCCGGCAAGATCTGCTTTGTTGTCGATCACCAGTTTGTATCCGTTTGTCTCTTTCAGCAGATTGTTCCCAAACTTGAGGGTAAGTGCCGACATCTCTTTGTTGATTTCCCGGAGCCTCGTTTTTTCTGCTTCACCCAGCATGATACCCGAGCGGACAAAATTCTTGTAGTAATCATCCAGCAGGCGGTACTGTTCGGTTGTCAGGTTCAACCCGGTGGTGTCGTCGTGTACCGTCTTGATGCGGTTAAACAGTGTCTCGTTGAGGTTGATGTTGTCGTTGTGTTCCGAGAGGAGCGGAGAAAGCTCCTCGGCCAGTGCCTGAATGGAATCGTTTGTCTCCGAACTTTTCAGTCCGTAGAATACGCGGGATACACGTGAGAGCAACCTGCCGCTGTTGTCGAGGGCAACGATCGTGTTTTCGAAGGTGGGTGCCTCCGTTTGAGCGGTAATAGCCTCAATCTCGGCGGCCTGCTCCTTCATGCCCGCCAGAAAGGCCGGCTTGAAGTCGGCAAACTCAATCCGGTCGAACGGCGGTGTGCCGTATGGGGTGTCGAACTCAGTAAAAAAGATTGACCCTTTTTCGCCGGACGTCGTGCCGGTCTTTGATGAATTGTTGCATGCCAGTAAAGCCATAAATGCAAATGTAATAAATAAGACTCTCTTCATGAGTGTAATAATTTGATGACGAATATCAGTTGTTCAATAATTTCTGTCAACGTGTTGGATGGTGCAAAGTTAATCATTTTTCTCAAAAACCGTAGGCTGCCCTGCGCATTTCGCCGGCAGACGCAAAGGGGTGGGGTGGGTGAAGATATCGTTTCAGAAACTGATAAACCGTGAAGCGGATATCGGTCGCCTCCTTTGTATCAATACGGTCAAAGCCATGTCCTCCCGAAGCATCCTGAAACACCTTGTATTCGAAATCTTTCTCCAGCTTTTTCAGTCTGTCGATCATCAGCTGTACCTCTTCCACATACACATCGTTGTCGTTGGTGTTGGTGTGAATCAGCAGCGGCTTGTTGAGGTTCTCAGCATAGTGTGTGGGTGATCGGCGGGCATATTCTTCCCGATTCTCTTCAATTGATTCTCCCACATGATAAGGTACCGTAAAATAGTCGCTGTAGCTTTTTTCGTGTGACGCAAGCCGGTTATCCAGGTCGCTCACCGGCACCCCGGCAAATGCACATTGGTATTTATCGCCGTGCTGCAGTATCTGCATCAGTGCGATCATGCCGCCATGGCTCCATCCAATGACTCCAACGCGTTCCGGATCTACCATGCTGTAGTTTTCAAGCATGTAGTCGCGGCTGGTCAGTACATCGTCGTTTTCACGTCCCCCGTAATCGATATTTTCGTATGTGGCTTTTCCATAGCCGGTGCTGCCCCGGTATTCGGCCGAGACAACGATATATCCCTGTGCAATGAGTTCACGTACGATGTGATAATAATAGGTGGAGAAGTTGGCATGGATACCACTGTGAGGGAGCACGATCAGGGGGTATTTTTTCTTTGGATTGATGCTTTTTGGGACAAAGACATAGGTGTAAAACTGTAATTTGTTGGTTGCGAATCGGTCATCAGGATCTTTTGGTTTCCAGCGCGGCGTGCTTGTCAATCGCACCTTGTCGAAAAGGGCTACATCGCCCAGTCGCTCAAACCAGAGCAGGTCGTCGATCTGCTTTTCGAGGATGTCGAACCGGTGTTCATAATCGGCCACCGTCTTGTTGAGATCCTCCACCTTTTTCAGTAATGCAGAATCGGGAGGTGCCTCTTCGGCCAGTGGAGCTGATATCTTTTTCGTGCTATCCGCCTGCTGGCGCTGCTCCGCATTTTGTATATTTGCTTCAAAAGTGGTAATCCCGGCGAATGTAGGAATCCATAACAAGGATACCACCAAGCTGATAAATGGTTTGCGTTTCATAAAAATCTGAATTTTATAGCCCAAAGTTAATGATAATTTTTTCAAGTTTTCACTATGGTTGCCTGTACGAAAGATGACGTGGTAAAAACGCATAAAAAATATTTAACGAAAGAAGATAGTTTATTTAACGAAAATCTTTAGTTTTGAAACGAAAAGTTTTAGTTATATTTGTGGCGTGATTGCAATTCATCTTGAAACGCAATGATATTTATAATTCGGACTGCTGAATAAAACAATTTTAAAACAAATAAAATGCATATTATAAAAGAGTTGACATTTAAAGAAGAGGAGGTGATGAACCTGTTCTGGGAGGAAGGAGCTTTGTTTGTGAAACAGCTGGTGGAGAGATACCCTGATCCCAAGCCGCATTTCAATACCCTCTCAACGTATGTGCGATCTCTGGAAGAGAAGGGTTATTTGTCGCACGAGGTATTGGGTACTACTTACCGGTATTATCCGGTTATTACGGAAGACCAATACCGGAACGGCAATCTGAAGAATGTGGTGAAGAAGTATTTTGATAATTCTTACCTGCATGTGGTTTCTTCCTTGATAAAAGAGGAGGATATCACCGTGGAAGAGATCCGGAAGTTGTTGGAAGAGGTGGAAAAAACGAACAACAAAAAATAATCATTATGGAACCTTTTCTTTATTACCTGTTGCGTGCATCGGTATTGACAGTTCTGTTCTACGGCTTATACCGGTTTTTCTTTGTTCATTACACCTTTCATGCGATCAATCGTTTCTCGTTGCTCTTGATGACGTTGATGATATCTGTGCTGCCTCTCTTTCGTTACAATCTTCTTCCCCTGCAGGTGTCTAATGCGGAAAACAGCATCTCTCCCTTGAACTACGCCGTCCTTTCCGATATGTCATGGGTCGGCGATCAGTCAACTTTTGAATTGCCATGGGTAGAGATCCTGTTTCTATTGTTCGTAACTGGATTTCTTTTTACGGTAGTACGCTACATGATTGGTTTGGGTCAGATTGTTGCCATCATCCGCAGATCGGAAAAACAAACGCTGGCGGATCACACTATATTGTGTGTCACCGATAAGCCAGTCTCTCCCTTCAGTTGGATGCGCTACGTGGTGATTACGCGTGCAGATTTGCCGGACAGCCACGAAGCAATCATTCGGCACGAAAAAGCGCACATACAATTGCATCATTCGTTCGACATGATCCTATTCGATTTTTTTACTGCTGTTTTCTGGTTCAACCCTCTCTCATGGCTATTGCGAGGGGAGATGCAGTCGCTCCATGAATATCAGGCCGACAAACAGGTCCTTAGTCAGGGAGTCGATACCAAACAATATCAATTATTATTAATCCGCAAAAGCGCGGGCGAATTTAAATTTGGCCTGGCAAATAATTTCCGTCAGCGCGATCTGCACAAAAGAATCAAAATGATGAAGAAAAGCAAAACACACAGACAAATGAGATGGATTTACACGTTGGTGCTTCCTGGGCTATTCCTGGGCATGACCGTACTTTCTGTACCTACACTCAATGCAACAGTGGTGGAAGATTCGAAAGATGTCACTTTGCCGGTCGATTCGGGAAAGGTACAGCTTCAGATAGTGGGTGCATCCTTGAAAGATAATCCGTTGGTGATTGTGGATGGGCAGAAAGTAACGACAGAAGCATACAACGAATTAAAACCCGATGAGATTGAATCTATTTCAGTATTAAAAGATGAATATGCCACAGAAGTGTATGGGGAAGAGGGTCATGATGGGGTGGTTGTCATCAAGACAAAAAAGAACGGTGTAGCCGGGGAGGTACCTGAGATAATATTAACGGATACTGCAAGCGGAGGTGCGAAAGTCTTGATCGATGCGATAAATGAAAGATCATCTCTGAGGATGCGTCACTCAAGCGGAAATCAACCCTACTCAAGCGAAAATCAACCCTTAATTATTGTAGATGAAAAGAAAATGACAAAGGATTTTCAAATAAGTACCATCGATCCCCAAGAAATTGAATCCATTTCTGTATTGAAAGGCAAAAGTGGAGTAGATCTATATGGTGAAGAAGGGAAAGAAGGTGTCATCATCATTACAAAAAAGAAATAGAGAGAATCTATAATGTCAGTAACTATAATTGGGCCGAAGTGGTGTAGGCGTCGTGATAAAAGATCAGTGTGCGCTTATCCGCTTTGGCCTTGTCCATAAACCGTTTTTTTTCCTCCATGGCCACCGCCACGCTGTTGTCGTACGCCGAGAGCCAGCTGAGTGCCAAGTTCAGCGAGGTGGGTACCACATCGCCCGGAAAGGCATAATTCCCCGCTTCGGTTTCGAACAGTACCACGATCTGGCCGGGTGTGTGGCCATCATACAGCTCAAGTCGCACCTGATCATTGAGTTGCATATCTTCCATCACAAACTGCAACTGTCCTGCATCATAGATCGGTTCAATATTCTCGGGATAGAATGATCCCTGCTCAAAGAGTGACGGGTTGCGATAATTCTGCCACTGCTTCAGGCTCAGATGATAGGTAGCATTAGGATATGCAGGGATTGCCTTTTGGGCATCGTTGAGAACGGTACTGCCCCCGCAATGGTCGAAATGGAGATGGGTGAGAATCACATCGGTCACCTCTTCCGGTTCATAACCAATCTTCCGAATCTCATCGCGGATGTCCTTCTGGTCGAAAGGCTGGAAGAATTTCAACTTCGATGCATGCTTGTCTCCCAGTCCATTGTCGACCAGTATCCGGCGGTCGCCACTCACAATAAAAAGGCAGCGGAGCGACATTACACACATATTTTTTTCGTCCACCTTATACTTTGCCGACCAGTATTTTTTTGGTACCGGACCGAACATCACACCACCATCACCCAGGAAAGAGCCCGACTCAATGATGTGAAATGAGGTGTCGTTTTGTTGAAACTTGCGCATAAAGTTGTATTTTTGTGGCAAATTTAGTGAAAAGTTTCGGGTGAACGATCATCCCGAACCGCCGACACCCTTATGAACACCCCAAAAAAACGAGACAACATTGCCGAATACCTGCTCTATATGTGGCAGACAGAGGACCTCTTGCGTGCCTGTGAACTGGATATAGATAAGGTACAGCAATCCATCATCAATTCTGCTTATCAGACAACAGAAGAACGTGATGCGGCACGAGACTGGTATGAGGGTCTTATCATGATGATGAAGTCCGAAGGTCTCCGGAATGAAGGACACCTGCAGATCAACAGGAACGTCATCATTGAGTTGACCGATCTACATTTGCAGCTGCTGAAAGATCCCAGGGAATCGGAATATATTGCCCTCTACTACAATACGCTGCCTCATATTGTGGCACTGCGGGCAAGAGGAGCCGACAAACAGGTGCCGGAACTGGAAACCTGTTTTACGGCACTTTATGGTTATATGCTCCTGAAGATCCGGCAACGGGAGATATCTACCGAAACACAGGCCGCCGTCGCACAGATCACCGCACTGCTGAGGCTGCTCTCGCTAAAATATAAAACAATAGACGAAGAGAATCCGGAAATATAATCAATTAACAACAAAACGCTGAAAGCTCACTTGCAAACTGCATCATGTTCAAAGTTTGCTCCGAAAGAGCTGATAGCTGAAACCTGATCGCTGACGCCTAATAATTATGCCCATATTCACAGGATTAAGCAAGTCCCTGGGAGGAACCGAAAAGGAGACACCCAAACAGCAGTATTTTTACGGACTGGTACAAAAGAATGTGCTGGTTACCGGTGCCAACGGGCAGCTGGGTAGTGAGATCAAAGCGATGACTGCCCGCATGAACCTGCCCTTCCGTTTCATTTTTACAGATGCCGACTCAGTGGATATCACCGATATCCGTCAGATTGATGCTTTCGTGGCCGCCCATGGGATACAATATCTGATCAACTGTGCGGCCTATACGGCAGTGGACAAGGCGGAAACGGACAGCGAGAAAGCCGCCGCCATTAATGCTACTGCAGTGGCGAACATCGCACAGGTAGCTGTGAAGTATGGCGTGAAAGTGATTCATATCTCCACCGACTTTGTATTCGATGGCGCTTCGGCCGTTCCTTATAAGGAGACGACGGCTGCTCATCCGTTGTCGGTTTATGGTAAAACAAAACTGGCGGGCGAGGAAGCCTTGCAGGCTGCGGGAGGCGACTGGATTATCCTGCGCACTTCCTGGTTGTATTCAGAATATGGCACAAACTTTGTGAAGACCATGATCCGGCTGATGCAGGAAAGGGAACAGCTGACCATCGTGGCCGATCAACGGGGTACACCTACTTATGCGGCCGATCTGGCAGAGATGGTGATTCATATTCTGCAGTTCGCCGAAGAGCAGGAATGGAAGACGGGCATCTATCACTTTTCAAACAAAGGAGAAACCACCTGGTTCGGGTTTGCCGAGAAGATTAAAAAACTTGCCGGCATCACCACCTGTGAACTCATTTCCATCTCCTCGGATGAATATCCCTCCGCTGCCCGCCGGCCGGCCTACAGCGTGATGAACTTGTCCAAAGCCACGTCTTCCTTTCACGTGGAGATACCTGCCTGGGAGGAAGCCCTGGCGCGTTGCATCAACAAAATTCTTACAAACTAAGCTGAAAACTGACTGCTGATCGCTTTAAAAAATAAACCGCTGTCACCAACAAGCTTTCTCTGAAAGAGCTGAAAGCTGACCGCTGATAGCTGATAGCTAACTAAATAATGACGATTAAAGAAGAGATACAACGGCGGCGAACCTTTGCCGTCATCAGCCACCCCGACGCGGGTAAAACCACACTGACAGAGAAATTGCTGCTCTTTGGCGGCGCCATTCACGTGGCGGGAGCCGTCAAGTCGAACAAAATAAAGAAAACAGCTACCTCCGACTGGATGGAGATAGAGAAGCAACGTGGTATTTCCGTCGCCACCTCGGTGATGGGCTTCGAATACAGCGATCACAAAATCAACATCCTCGATACCCCCGGTCACCAGGATTTTGCTGAAGACACGTTCCGCACGCTCACAGCCGTGGATAGTGTGATTGTGGTGGTAGACGTTGCCAAAGGGGTGGAGACCCAGACGCGCAAATTGATGGAAGTCTGCCGCATGCGGAACACGCCGGTCATGATCTTCGTGAATAAGATGGACCGCGAGGGAAAGGATCCTTTTGATATCCTCGATGAGTTGGAAGAAGAACTGCAGATTGCGGTACGCCCGCTGAGCTGGCCCATCGACATGGGAGATCGGTTTCGTGGCGTCTACAACCTGTATCAGGAGAGTCTCGACCTCTATCAGCCCGGCAAGCAGGTGATCACGAAATCGGTGCATCTCGATTTGGAGTCGCACGATCTGGAAAAGCATATCGGAGACAAGTTGTCAAAAAAACTGCGCGACGACGTGGAGCTGATCACCGAAGTTTATCCGGCCTTTCAGCAGGAAGCTTACCTTGCCGGAGAACTGGCGCCGGTCTTCTTTGGATCGGCACTGAATAACTTCGGCGTGAAGGAACTGCTCGACTGCTTTGTGGAGATCGCCCCCTCGCCCCGACAGGTGCAGGCCGAGGAAAGGATTGTGAATCCTTATGAGGAGGCTTTCAGCGGCTTCGTATTCAAGATCCATGCAAATATGGATCCCAACCACCGCTCCTGCATTGCATTCGTGAAAGTGTGTTCAGGTAAGTTTGAACGCAATGTGAACTACAAGCATGTGCGATTCAACCGGATGATGAAATTTTCTTCGCCCACCGCCTTCATGGCACAGAAGAAGGAGATCATGGATGAGGCTTATGCGGGCGATATCGTGGGGTTGCCCGACAATGGCAACTTCAAGATCGGTGACACCCTCACCTCGGGGGAGCAGCTTCACTTCAAAGGGCTGCCCAGCTTCTCTCCGGAAATGTTTAAATACATTGAGAATGCTGATCCCATGAAGTCGAAACAACTCCAGAAGGGCGTAGAACAGTTGATGGACGAAGGTGTAGCACAGCTATTTGTGAATCAGTTTAACGGGAGAAGAATCATCGGTACGGTAGGGCAGCTTCAGTTTGAGGTGATTCAGTATCGCCTGTTGCATGAATATGGTGCACAGTGCCGCTGGGAACCGATCAACCTCCATAAGGCATGCTGGATTGAGAGCGATGATGCGGCACAGCTGGCCGACTTTAAAAAGCGCAAGTTCCAGTATATGGCCCACGACAAGGAGGGCAGAGATGTCTTTCTGGCTGAATCAAACTATATTCTGATGATGGCGCAACAGGATTTCAAAAATATCCGCTTTCATTTCAACTCCGAGTTCTGATTCCCGGCAAGGTGGACGGTCATCTGCGGGAATGGGATATTCAGGCCGTGTACAATCAACGCCTCGTATGCCTGTTCATTCAGGTCGTAGGTTACCGGCCAGAAATCAGCGGCGAGTGTCCATACCCTCAGTACAAAGTCGATGGAACTATCGTTCATCTTCACCATCCGTGAAAAGGGGGCGGGATCATTCAACACCTGGGGATGCTTCTCCGCAATATCGAGCAACAGCCGTTTCACCAGCTCCACGTTCGATCCATAATCCACGTTTACGATCAGATCCACGCGACGTGTTGCCTGGGTGCTGTAATTGACGATGTTGCCTGTGGAGAGGGGCCCATTTGGAATATTTACCGTCTTGTTGTCGAAGGTGGTGAGGGTTGTGTAGAGAATACCCACCGACTGCACCGTGCCGGCCACACTCTGTGCCTCGATATAATCACCTCCCTTAAAAGGTTTGTTAAATAATAACATTACACCGCCAGCAAAGTTGGCCAGATTGTCCTTCACGGCTAGTCCCACAGCCAGTCCCACCGAGCCGATCAGCGCGACAATGGAAATTGTTTTTATCCCTACAATGTTGACGATCAGAATGATAAGTGCGGAAAAAAGGGTGATGTTCACAATATTCATGAGGAAGCTGCGCAATGCACTGTCTTCAATTCGTTTGTCGAACACCTTACCGAATAATCCGGCAATCCGTTTAATAATCCATCTTCCCACATAAAAGATAATCAGGGCGATCAGCAGCTTCCCGAGGAAGTCGATGCTGCCGGTGACAAACTGATCGAGCAACTCATCAAAACGGCCTGCTTTGATTAATTCTGCAGTTGAACTTTTTTGTGTATCTGCCGGAAGGCGGCTTATCAGGGAGTCAGCCAATGAGCCGGAAATGGTGAATGACATATTGTTTTTTGTTTTTTGAACTGAAGCGGCAAAGATAAATATTTTTGATTAAATTTGTTGTTTATATCTGCATATCGAAGTTTTGTATGAAACTATTTTTGCGATTTTTTTTTCTGATATCCCTGTTTCCGGCTTCGCTGCTGCAGGGTCAAAGCTACGAGAATCTGGTGGAGCAATCGGCTGCATTTATCGAAAAAAGCCGGTTAGATAGTGCTGCTGTATCGTTGCAAAAAGCGATGTCGCTGGAACCCGCAAACACAAATAACCCGGTGTTGTTGTTGAATCTGGGTATTTTACAGCGCCAGCTGGGGTTACTCGACGATGCATACATTTCTTTCACTGCTTCCCTGGCCAACAACCCCATGCCTGAACTGATACTTCACAACAGAGCCTCTCTGCTGTGTGACTTGCAGCGGTTCGATGAGGCCATGGAAGACTATGATGCCCTCATCCGTCGTTATCCGGATGATGTGGAAGCTTATTACCGACGTGGTCTGCTCTACCTCGAGCAACACAACAGAACAAAGGCTGAAGATGATTTTAAAATATCAGAAAAGATCGATCCCGACAATCTCTATACGCAGTTAAGCAAAGCGCTGATATATAAGTTGGACGATAACTGGGGAGCTGCCGAGAAAATTTATACTTCCCTCATACAGTCTGAACCACAACCCGTTGATCCCAGTTTTTTCATGAACCGTGCTGAATGTTATGTGAACACCGATCAGATATTCAGGGCCTCGGCCGACTTGCGCGTAATAGAAAATACACAGAAAAATAATCCCTATTTCTATTTCCTGCGTGGACGAATACGGTTTGAACAATTTGACAAGGTGGCGGCGAGGGCCGATTTTAAAAAAGCCGGAGAATTGGGGTATGAGACAACGCTTGTGGATGAATGGCTGAAAAAAACTGAAAAATAAGCACTTTCACAATCTAATAAAAATAACAATGAAAAGAAAATTGGTTTATTTTGGTACACTGATGCTGTTGGTCGCACTTTCCGCTCATACACAGGCACAGGAAGCGAACAAATTAACAAAAAAAGAAAAAAAAGAGGGATGGGTACTCTTGTTCAACGGCAAAGATTTCTCCGGATGGAGACAATATAACGGAACAGAAATGCCAAAAAACTGGCAAATAGAAGAAGGAGCCATGAAGGTGGTGCCTGCAGATCCGTCTAAACTCGGAAGTGGTGGCAACGGTGATGTTATCTTTGCAGGCAAAACGTTTGCCGACTTTGAACTGTCGATGGACTGGAAGGCTGGTGATCAGGCTAACTCGGGTATTTTCTACTATGTGCGTGAAGTGCCCGGAAAACCAATTTATTATGCTGCCCCCGAGATACAGGTACTCGACAATGAACGTGCCAGCGACAATAAAATTGACAGCCATAAGGCCGGATCGCTCTATGATATGATTGCTGCCGATCCAGCCACCGTGCATCCGGCCGGACAATGGAACAACATCGTGATAAGGGTGAAAGATGGAAAAGTAACACATGTTCAGAACGGGAAGAAAGTGGTAGAGTACACACTCTGGACCAAAGAATGGGACAATCTGGTGCAGCAAAGTAAGTTTAAAAGTTTCCCCGGCTTTACTGAAGGAATCGCACACGACGGATACATTGGCTTACAGGATCATGGCTATACCGTGTGGTTCCGGAACGTGAAGATCAGGGAATTGTAAAATATGACGCATGAAGCGGACGCTGCTTTCGACCAACAAGGGTGAAGATAAATCTTTAATCATATGAAGTGGATCAATAGAAATGACAGTGAGGCTAATTTCGAGGACCGGCGGGGTAGGGGAAGAGGTCGAAAGAACGCCGCTGTGGGCGGAGCGGGAGCTATTATAATTGTTATCATTGCGCTGCTACTGGGACAAAATCCTTTTCAGGCTGTGGACATGGTGAACAGCGTGGTGCCGGGTCAATCGGCGGAAGTGACCGACCCCTCCCGGGCCAACGAAAATGAGGAGCTGAAGGTGTTCACTCTGGGCGTTTTCAATAGTGCCAACGACGTGTGGAGTGAAATTTTCAGGACGCAGCTGCAGCAGAGCTATGTGAAACCTACGCTGGTGACCTTTACCGATGAAACGGTGTCGGAGTGTGGGGGGGCCACTGCCGCTGTCGGCCCGTTTTATTGTCCAGCCGACCAAAAGATGTATATCGACCTGAACTTTTTCCACCAGTTGAAGTCGGAGTTCGGCGCCAAGGGTGATCTGGCCATGGCCTATGTAACAGCCCACGAGGTGGGGCATCATGTGCAGAAACTGTTGGGAATCATCGATCAGGTGAATCAGTATCGGGGACGCATCAGTGAAACCGAACAGAACAAATTGAATGTAAAGCTTGAGCTGCAGGCCGATTTCCTGGCAGGCGTGTGGGTCCATCATGCCCAGAAGATGAACATGATCCTGCTGGAGCCCGGTGACCTGGAGTCGGCCATCAGTGCTACGACCGCCGTGGGCGACGATACCATTCAGAAGCGGTCGATGGGCTATAGTGTACCCGATTCATTTACACATGGTACTGCCGCCCAGCGCACTTACTGGTTCCGAAAAGGAATGCAGACGGGTGACATCGGCCAGGGCGATACTTTCAATGACCCGGGCTTAAATTAACAAACAGGGGCTGTCTCGTGAGAAAGACAGCCCCTGTTTGTCTGGTCAAAATAGCAGCACCTTGTTACTGTCTTTCTGCTTCGATGGTATAGGTGAAACTGTCCGCGCGATAATAGCCGATGTTGTACTCTATCGGCTGATTGTCGATATCATAGACGTACCTTTTTCTGATCAGTATTGGTTCTGTTGATTTTATATCGAGTTTTTCACCAATAAAATCTCCCGCTAACCGGGCAGAAATCTCCTCTTTGCTCGTCTTTACAATGATATGATACTCATTTTCTAACATTTCATATAAGGGTTGAATAAAGTTTTCTTCTCCTGTGAGTGGCAGATTCGGATTAAAATATGAAATAAAATAAACAAAGGGATATTCCTTCTTTCCCCGTACCCTTTCCAATACGAGAGATCTTGCTTCTGACCCGGATGGAATTTCAAAAAAATCACTGATTTCGCCTGTTGGTTGCTTCAGGCTGAGGTGTAATTCAAAGTTCCTTATCTCAATACCCAGCGTTTTCATTTCTTGTGAAAAACTCATCCAGTTTTTTACCCCTCCCCTGATACCTTTCTTAACTACCTTGGTTCCTACGCCCTTTTTTCGCTGTAACAGGCCTTCGAACACCAATTTATTGATGGCCTGTCTGAGAGTATTTCGTGAAATTCCCAATTGTTCAGACAAAGTCACTTCGTTGGGGAGCAGTTTGCCATTCTTGTACTCCTCCGATTCGATCAGTTTTCTTAAAATATTCTCAGCCTGTACGTGGAGAGGGCTGCGACTGCTGTGATCTATCTGCATGATTGATAATATATTGTTGTCAAAATTAGACTTATAAAATAAATATCAAAATAAATATAAAAAAAGAGTCAAAATAATTTGGAGTTATTTTACATTATATATACATTTGCACAATCTTATGTATGTTCATACAAACTATACAAGATGAATTTTCTTAATTCTGTTTGATAACTGTTTCCTTGTTGCTGTAATGTTTTGATAAACAAATGGAAGATTGGTAATTGCTGCTTTTCTATCTTATACTTTTTATTTATTTATGTCTATACATTATTGATTATTATTTTCAGATCAAAAATAGAAAAAATTATTCACATTCAAAAAAGAAAAAAGCCTATGGAGTATTACAAGTAACAATTTTTTTATCTCAATGCAAATCTATCTAAACTTAAAGTTAAATTTTAAACCATTTAATATGAAAATTTGGACTAATTTAATAAATCTATTTTGTTTTATACTTACCATGTTTCTTCTATCGGTTCCCGGTGTTTACGCACAAGAAGCACTGTCTACCATTTCAGGAACAATAAAGGATAATACCGGAAGTCCGGTTATTGGAGCCACGATCATTGATGTAAAAACACAAAAAGGAACGATATCTGACATTGACGGACTTTTTGAACTAACAGTAACTTCACCCTCAACCTTAAAGATCACTTATGTGGGATATCGGGAACAAGAAATTCAGGTTAGGGGTGACAAAAGAAATTACGAGATTGTATTACAAGAGGACAATACCCTCATTGACGAAGTGGTTGTCGTTGGGTATGGTGTTCAAAAGAAAATTAACCTGACAGGTGCCATCTCTTCTGTAAAAAACGACGAGATCATCACCACCAAGAATGAGAACCTGCAAAATATGCTTACCGGTAAAATTGCCGGTCTGCGGGTATTGCAGAACTCGAGTGAGCCGGGACGTTTTAATACAACCATGGATATTCGTGGGTTTGGCGCACCGCTCGTGGTAATCGACGGTGTTCCCAGAAACAACATGGCTCGTCTTGATCCGGAAGATATTGAGAGTATTTCCGTTATCAAAGATGCCACAGGGGCCGTATATGGATCCCGTGCGGCAAACGGTGTGATCATAATCACCACGAAGAAAGGATCAAAAACAGGTCAACCCAGTATCAACTATACCGGCAATATCACCTGGCAGAGGCCGTCAAATTATCCTGATCTGGTGGGTGCAGCAGACTGGATGACCCTCTACAACGAGACACAGAAGCACAATGTGGACAACAGCAGCATCGTACCCAGGTATACTGCAGAAGAGATAGAATCGTATCGCAACGGAACCAATGTCTCTACCAATTGGAAGGAGAAGGTGATGCGATCAAGTGCTCCGGCCACGCAGCACACCTTAAGCGCTTCCGGCGGAAATGAAACGGTAACTTATTTTGCCAGCATCGGATATCAGGATCAGGGCAGTTTTTTAAAGACAGACGCTATCAATTACGAGAAATACACACTCCGTAGCAATATCTCTGCAAAAGTAGCTGATCATATGCAGTTTGATGTCAACTTGTCGGGTTTGCTGGACGAACGTCAGTCTTCTCCCTACGGATCAAATGATATTGTCAGGGCCATGTGGTTGCATCATCCAATGGATCAGGTTTACTATGATCAGGAAGCACAACAATACGGAATGATGGACTGGAATGTGATCCTCAATCCTGTCGCCATGATGGACAAAGATCTTGTTGGTGAAAACAGCTATAAGAGTAAATGGTTTCAGTCGAATATCAGCCTTACGTATGAGGTACCCTTTGTGAAAGGTCTTTCACTAAAAACCATGTATAGTTACGATTATACCTTGAATGATGACAAAGAGTATTCGAAGAGCTTCTCCCTGTATCTGCCTACCGGAGGAGAATATAAGGCAAATACGCAGACTAGTGGAAACAGTAAGATCTCCCGTTTCTTTTACGGCAAAAGCGCCAATCTGTGGCAGGCTCAGATCGCCTACAACCGGCAGTTTGGGGATCATTCGGTATCGGTCATGAATTTGTTGGAGAATTCCCATTATGTAGGAGACAATTTCAATGGTTCACGTTATCTGGTACTTCCGTTACCGCAGATATTTGCCGGTATCACGGAGAATCAAGAGATCAGGCAGAGTACCTCCAGCGGAGCACTCTATGATTATGCCAATGCCGCTTCGGTGGGTCGACTATCTTATGACTATAAAAGCAGATACATGGCAGAATTCGCCTATCGTTATGAAGGTTCTTCTAAATTTCCCGCGAACAGCAGGTGGGGTTTATTCCCTTCTGTCTCGGGAGGATGGCGGGTATCGGATGAAAATTTCTGGAAAAGTTCGCCGCTCAATTTCATCGATAACCTGAAACTACGCGCTTCTTATGGTATTACGGGTGATGACAGCGCGCTCTCTTATCAGTTTGTGAGTGGTTACCAGTATCCCTCATCGGGTAACCGCACCGGCTTACCTGCGGGATACATCTTCGGAGATTCCTTTATATCTTCTTCCAGCAATACCGGAATTGCCAATACGGCCATTACCTGGTACAAATCAAAAACATTCAATATCGGTGTCGATGCAATTGCCTGGGAAGGTCTCCTGGGAATCACTGCCGAGTATTTTAAAAGAGACCGCACGGGGTTGCTGACAACGCGCCTGGGTAGTCTGCCCGGTATTGTGGGTGCCAACCTGCCTCAGGAAAATCTCAACAGCGACCAGAACAAAGGTTTTGAGATTGAACTGAGTCATTTAAACCATATCAGAGACTTCAGATATCAGATAAAGGGAAATATTTCCTATACAAGAACCAGGACGAGATATTATGAGATGGCTGAGTTGGGTAATTCATACCTGAACTGGCGTAACGGTGTCAACGAGCGGTATAACAATATCTGGTGGGGCTATGCCGGAAACGGTCGCATAGAGAACTGGGATGAGATTTATCATAATCCTGTCTTTGTTGGACGTGGTACCATTCTCGGTGACTATGAATACAAGGATTGGAATGGTGATGGCTGGATCAGTGATCTTGATGTACATCCCCTGGCTACCAACGGCCAAGTCCCGCTGTTCAATTATGGATTTACCCTGAATGCTCAATGGAAGGGATTGGATCTGACCATGCTTTGGCAGGGAGCCGGTAAGAAGTATGTTATTCCCAGAGAATTCCTGTATCAGCCGTTGTGGTCCAATACAAATGCAATCAGTGATTTCTTGGATCGATGGCGTCCGGCCGATCCCGCCAACGATCCTTACGATCCGGCCACTGAATGGATTGCAGGTCACCATGGTTATACCGGCACCTTACCGAATGTATCTTCCGATTTCAACATCCAAAATGCAGCCTACCTTCGGCTCAAGACCGTTGAATTGGGCTATTCATTACCGGAAAATCTGTTGAAAAAGATCGATCTGAAAGATATCAGAATATTCGTAAGTGCTTATAACTTGCTCACATTTACCAGGCTAAGATATATGGATCCGGAATTCTATACCAACAATACGAGTTCCTCCGGTTTAACAAACCTTGGATACAATTATCCCATCAATAAAACTTTCTCCATGGGTATAAACGTGAAATTTTAAACTGACCAATTATGAAATTAAAAACAATCATATCAACCCTTGTCATAAGTGCTTTTGTCTCAGCATGCACGAATCTGGATATTCCACCCATTAACTTGTTGGGTGAGAAAGATATATATGGAAGCAGCGAAGGTGTGATGAGTAATATGGCGCGCATCTATAGCCGTCTTCCCATAGAAGACTTTAAATATCACTATCCCACGGGGTTTAATTACAGCGGTACCCAGTACAAACAGATGGCTTGTCTTACCGGTGAGGCCGTGGGCAGGGATACCCAGGCAGCCGACAACGAGGGGTTTTCTTATTGGGATGAAGGGTATGCACAAATCAGAGACATCAACATGCTCCTCGAAAAGGTCCCGCTCTATGCATCAGCCATGTCGGAGTCGAGTGTGAAAATGTATCTGGGTGAAGCCCGCTTTGCACGTGCCTATACTTATTTTGCACTGGTAAAACGCTACGGAGGTGTTCCTCTTGTAGAGACCACCATCGATTATCCGGCTTCTGTAGATATGGAAGGAACTCATCTGTTCCGGGCTTCGGAAGAGGCAATCTGGGATTTCATCTCCTCCGATCTCGATTATGCAATTGAAAATCTTCCCGAAAATTCGCCCGCCAAGGGTCGTGTGAACAAATTTGTGGCGGCAGCTTTCAAGTCGCGTGCCATGTTGTATGCGGGAAGTATTGCCAAGTATAATACAGTCAGTGAAGTGCAGGATCAAAACGGTACCTCGGTTCGCCTCTGCGGTGTGCCTGCAAATCGGGCCAAAGATTTTTTTAAAGAAGCATATGATGCAGCAACGCTGGTTGTAGACGCAAAGAAATATTCTCTCTACAAAGGGCTTTGGAAGGCGAATGATCCGGTGGCCCAATATAATAATTTCAAGAATATGTTTCTGAGTGAGACCCCAGAAAATATTTTCGTGAAGTATTATGATATGATCAATAGCACCCATGATTTCGATCAATCGGTACAACCCAATCAGACGAAATCGGGAGGAAATGATTCGGAAATTAATCCCACAATGGATTTTATTGAAATGTTCGACGGCATTGCTAAAAATGAGAACGGACAGTTTAAAAATATTGACGCAAACAAATATCTGCTTTTTAATTCTCCATTGAGTGCCTTTGCCAATGCAGAACCTCGTCTTCGTGCCACTGTTATATTACCAATGGACAGTTACAGAGGACAAACCATAGAAATCCGTCGTGGTATCTGGACCGGCGATGCAAGCAACGGCATTGCTCCGCTGGCAAATGAAGGTGATGTAGGAAACTGTAACCAATTGACGGATCCTAATCTGAAGTTGGCATCCAGCCTGGGTTCTAATCCCGTTATTGCACTCAATCCGGGTGACCCCAATGGAAGCACAATGCGGGCTGCCGGCATCAACGGGCCGGTATCGAACTGGGATTTCGGTAATGTGGGCGGCATCTATTTGCGCAAATATCTGAGAGAGAGCGGCGCCACAAACGGGTTTAATTCCACGCAAAGCTGGATAGAATTACGTTATGCCGAGGTGCTGCTAAATCAGGCCGAGGCTGCATATGAACTCTTCCAGGCTGGTGATACCGGAGCCAATTACCGTGGAGTAGCCTATGCGAACATCAACAGTATCCGGGAACGTGCCGGCGCTACTTTACTCTCCTCGGAAACTGCCTTGAATAACCTTGAAGTTATTCGCACGGAACGTCGCAAGGAGCTGGCATTTGAAAATAAGACCTACTGGGATCTCAAACGCTGGAGGGTTCTTCACGAAGAACAAAATAACAGACGTTTTCGTGTACTGAATTCATTCTATGCAACCGACGCCCAGAAATACTTTCTGTCGGTGAAATTTCAGGAACCTCGCGGTGGTTATCAGTATATATTTACATATGATACCAGATATTATTACCAGCCTATTCCTTCATCGGAGATTAATAAAAATCCGAATTGCAAACAAAATCCGGGCTTTTGATCAAATACAAAATAAATGAATATGAGACGAATTAAATATGTAACTTTATTTGTTGTGTTGCTAGCATCTGTTTTTTCCTGTGATGATGACAATTATGATTTTCCTGCCGAAACATTCAAAGGAACCATTATTGATGCTGCTACGAAAGAACCTTTTCAAACTGCCATCGGCAATACCGGTGTGCGTTTCAAGATGATGGAGTATAGTTGGAGCGACAATCCTACTCCCTATTATATGTATTGCATGATGGACGGGACATTCAATAATACAAAAATCTTCAAGGGCCGTTACGGTGTGAAGCCCGAAGGCGCGTTTGTTCCGTTGGAAGAAGAAATCTTTGAGATTGAGGGTAGCGTGGAGAAACAATATCAGGTTGAACCCTTCCTTCGTGTGGAATGGGTGGGTGACCCTGTATTGAATGCCAATGGTACGGCTTCGGTTCAGGTTAAAATCACCAGAGGTACTGCCGATCCGGCCTACCAACAGGCATTGATCGAGGCCTGGTTGTTTGTAAGTGAAACACAGTATGTAGGTGATTTCAGCTACAGTACCAATTACTCAACCAAGCTTACCGGTGCCAACCTACCTACACTTGGTCAGACCTCCACAATCACCACCGGATGGCCCGGAGGCATTGGAACTGGTTCTCAAAGAGCATTTCCTGATTATGCAAGAAAGTATTTCCTTCGGGTAGGTGCCAGAATTAACAAACAGGTAAACAGTACCAATGTATATAATTATACAACAATTAAAGAGATTACAACAAAATAGTGCTGTTTGAATGATCCCCGAAGGAGCCGGTTTTAACGCTCCTTCGAGGATGATAAACCGTGTTCATTATATAACCAAATTAGAAATTGAAATGAGAAAATCAAATTACGACAAGTTTCCATCTACAAAAATATCAGGATATATCGTTAGCGGATGGCAAACAATTATCAGGGAGCTTCAAAGAACAAACAATGCAAATAAAACAATTGCGGTAGATTTGTATGTGGGTGTTCATGAAGAAGAAATCATATCTGCCTTTTCCCACATTACCTCATCCTATATCATTCAAACCCGTGATTTAATGAAACCGGAAGAAGAAATAACGTCCATGACGAGCCGGTTTATCACAGAAGATACCCTATTTGGCTATATAACCAACCTGCAGTTAGCAGATTATTTTGATCCGACAAAGCTTGCCGATGCGCGCCTAAAACTGAAGGAATCTCCCCATGCCATTGTCATTGGAACAGGAGCCGCATTTGTGGTTCAGGATGATGCCCTGGTTGTCTATGTTGATATGGCGCGCTGGGAAATTCAGCAACGTTTCCGCCGGCACGAAATTAAAGCGTTGGGCATCGATAACAGAGAAGAAGCTGTATCTTTGCAATATAAGAGGGGATATTTTAATGATTGGAGAATCTGTGACCGTTATAAGGACAAGTTATTTCATCGCATCCAATATTGGATTGATACCCACAGTCAGAACAATCCAAAAATGATTGATAACGCGACCTTTCTGAAGGGAATGGAGACAACAATTCAATCGCCATTCCGTGTTGTTCCCTTTTTCGATCCGGCACCCTGGGGTGGGCAATGGATGAAAGACGTGTGCGACCTCGATCAGGAAAATGAAAATTATGGATGGTGTTTCGATTGTGTCCCCGAGGAAAATAGCCTTCTTTTCAATGTGGACGGCACATTATTTGAAATTCCCTCTACGGATGTTGTCTTGTTAAAAAGCCGGGAACTATTGGGTGAGCCGGTAGAATCGCGTTTCGGGAAGGATTTCCCTATTCGTTTCGATCTACTCGATACCATGGGAGGCGGTAATTTGAGTTTGCAGGTACATCCCACCACCCAATTTATCAGAGATCATTTTGGCATGACCTACACGCAAGATGAGAGTTACTACTTGATTGATGCCAAAGAGGAGGCCCATGTATACCTAGGCCTTAAAACAGATGTAAACCGGCATGAAATGATCGAAGAACTGAGGGAGGCCCAGACAGGCGCGATCACCTTTGATGCGGATAAATATACCAACAAGATCCCGGCAAAGAAACATGATCACTATCTGATTCCCGGTGGTACTGTCCATTGTTCGGGTGCCGACTCACTTGTACTTGAAATAAGTTCTACTCCCAACTTATTTACATTTAAATTGTGGGATTGGGATCGCCTGGGACTGGATGGCAAACCGCGCCCAATCAACATTGAAAGAGGCAAAGAGGTGATCGACTGGAACAGGGATACAGCTTATACAGAGAAAAACCTGCGAAATCAATTCAGTGTGGTCGATACCGGCACAGGATGGAAGGAAGAACGAACCGGTCTGCATCCCAATGAATTCATTGAAACCCGTCGCCATGTTTTCTCGACCCCTGTGAACCACCACACAAATGAGAGTGTGAATGTGCTGAATCTTGTTGAAGGTGAGGAAATTATTGTGGAGAGTCCAACTGGTGCCTTTTCCCCGTTTGTCGTACATTATGCCGAAACATTCATTATCCCGGCTCAAATCGGAGAATATACCATCAAACCTTACGGGTTATCAGAAGGAAAAGAGTGTATTACAATAAAAGCCTATGTACGCTTCAGAGCTTAATGCAAAAAAATCCTATATAGTACGGTAAAAAAACTATGTATAAAAGTGACAAAAGAGTTGTTTTAACCCTGGATGCCGGAGGAACAAATTTTGTATTCTCTGCCATGCAGGGATTTCGGGAAATTGTACAACCCATTGCCCGGCAGGCAATCATTGCCGATCTGGACTTGTGTCTCAATTCAATTGTGGATGGATTTCAGGCCGTCAGGGATCAGCTGGAGACAAAGCCGGTGGCCATCAGCTTTGCTTTTCCCGGTCCTGCCGATTATGAAAACGGCGTGATCGGTGATCTGCCCAACCTGCCAGCTTTCAGGGGTGGGGTAGCGTTGGCTGCATTTTTAGAGGAGAAGTTCCGTATCCCTGTCTACATCAATAACGATGGCAATCTTTTCGCTTATGGTGAAGCCCTGGGCGGTGTGTTGCCCGACATAAACAGAGAACTATCAGCAGCAAACAATCCCAAAAGATATAAAAATCTTTTGGGTATTACGCTGGGTACCGGATTTGGTGCCGGCGTGGTGATCAATCACAGCCTCTTAACCGGAGATAACGGATGTGGCGGCGATGTATGGATCATGCGGAACAAAAAGTATCCGGAAATGATTGCTGAAGAGAGCGTGAGCATCAGGGCCATAAAACGGGTATACGAAGAATTGGGCGGTGATGTGGATGCTTCTCTAACCCCGCGTGATATCTTTGACATTGCCCAAGGTACAAGACGCGGACAGAGAGAAGCTGCCGTCCGCAGTTTTGAAGAACTGGGAGAAATGGCTGCCGATGCAATCATGCATGCTTTGCATATTGTGGATGGAATGGTCGTGATTGGCGGTGGCCTGGCGGGAGCTTCAAAATACATCCTACCGGCCATGATGAGATCCATGCAGAAAACGATCCATACGTTTGCGGGAGCAGAATTCCCGGCCTTGCAGATGAAAGTATACAACCTGCTGGAAAGAGACGACCACGAAGCATTTCTTCAAAACAGTTGCCGAATGATTTCCGTTCCCGGCAGCTCCAGAAAGATCAACTACGACAGTCAAAAGAAAATTGGTCTCACCGTGTCTACCCTGGGTACCAGCAAGGCTGTCTACTATGGCGCCTATGCGTATGCCTTGTATCGTCTCGACAAGCAGGAAGGCAAAGGTCCCACCATATAATCCACATCAACCACCATCGTATCAAAAAACAAGAATCATATGAATCTCCATAAAATCATTATTTTAATCTGTTATGTCTACTTTACCCAAAGTCTGGCCTTCTCTTCCGACAAACTAATTTGGGAAATCGGGAAAGAGGATAATTCAGCAGCTGAATTTGCACTGGCACCGGCTGGTTATAAGCAATTCCTTGAAAAAGATTTTGGTTACGAAGATCGTTATTTTCTGATCGGACATTCCGACGAAAAGCACGATTTTCCCTATGTGCTTCCCGGTCCCGATGATACCTGGGGAGGAACCTGGGGAACATCGGGTTGGAGGACACATGACATCAATATCTTGTTTAACCTGGCACATATTCCTGCAAAAGGAGAGTGGAAGCTGGTGGTCGATCTGGTCGATCTGAATTCCAGCCGCGCTGTGATAAAAATGAACATCAACGGTGCTGAAAAGAAATTCGAACGCAAGGGACAGTCGGCTGAGGTATTGAACGGTGTGACTGCAAACGCAAAAGAACAGATACTAGAATTCACGGTCTCTTCTGATCAAATGAAAAAGGGCGGTAACACGATTACGTTGTCAGTGCTTGAAGGAGGATGGGTGGTCTTTGATCAAATCTATCTGAAGGGACCGGGAGATACCCAATCGGGTGTAAACAATGAACAGCTGTTTATACGGAATGTCTCACCTGCCCCCTACGAACTTGAAATCTCAGACAAGATGGTGCAGCCACTACTGGTAGATGTGGAGCATATAAGCGGTAATCCCACACTCTCGGTGATCCTCGATGGGAACTCACTGTTTGAGACAATGCTCGATACGGCAAGATATCTGTTTGAGGTACCCATGCCTGCGGTGGCCAAAACAAGGAAAAGTAAATACCAGATTCTTGTCAACAACGAGGTTGTCGAGCAGGGAACAGTAATACGTTCCCGCCAGCGGCTACAGACTCTGGCAGATTATGTAGATACCAAAATGGGAACGGCTCACTCCCGTTGGATGATAGCTCCCGGTCCCTGGATGCCGTTTAGCATGGTGAAATTAAGCCCCGACAACCAAAATATGGGATGGCAGGCAGGCTATCAGCCCACTTTCGAAACATTGGGATGTTTCAGCCATATCCACGAATGGACCATGGCGGGATTGGGGGTGATGCCCACAAATGGGAAATTATTTACGAAGGTTGGAGATCAGTTTAAGCCGGATGAAGGATATCGTTCCCGCATCGACAAAACAACGGAGGAAGCGCCGCTGGGATATTACAAGGTCTTTTTGACGGACACAAAGATCTGGGCGGAATTAACAGCAACCGAAAGGGCAAGTTTTCAGAGATATACTTTCCCGGACGACAAGGATGGGCGCGTGATGATCGACATGCATGTGCAGGCCGAGTATGATTATAACCTCTTGGAGGTCTATATTAAAAAAGTGAGCGACACCCGCATCGAAGGATACAGCCACCAGATTTCACCCCGCCCCACCGTATGGAGCAATGATGCCGATCAGGAGTATGTGGTGAATTTTGTAATTGAGTTTGATGCCCCCATTAAAAACGTAGGCGGATGGCTGAATGATGAGGTGACCGGAGGAACGCTTGTGGAAGGGAAGAACCTGAAGGATGCCGGATTATATGTGGAGTTTGACACAAAAAAATATCCTGTGGTTCAAACACGCACCGGGATCTCGTTGGTGAGCATTGCCAATGCCGGTGAAAACTTACGCACGGAAATATCCGAACCATTCGGCTGGAATTTTGAAGCGGTTGTACAGAATCAGAAAACAGTATGGAATGATATGCTCAACCGGCTTGTCATTACCTCCAACAACAAAATGGAGAAGGTGCGTTTTTATACCAATCTCTACCGTGCATTTTGTCGGAATACATGGAGCGACGTAAATGGCGAATGGATGTCGGCCGACAAAAAGGTGCAAAAGTTTACAAATCCCCATCATGTAGCCCTGGGCTGTGATGCATTTTGGAATACTTTCTGGAACCTGAATCAACTGTGGAACCTGATTTCTCCCGAGTGGTCCTCGCGATGGGTAAACTCACAGTTGGCCCTGTATGATAGCAATGGCTGGCTGGCTAAAGGCCCTGCCGGAATGAAGTATATTCCTGTCATGGTTGCGGAGCATGAGATACCGCTCATTGTATCTACTTACCAGATGGGTATTCGTGACTATGACATTGAAAAAGCTTTCGAGGCTGTAAAGAAGATGCAAACTACCCCGGCTACACACGTGGCAGGAGGATTTGCGGGCAACCGGGATTTGGTTCCCTATATGAAATATGGGTATGTCCCCCAGGAAAAGGGACGTTTTTCCAATACCCTTGAATATGCGTATGACGACTGGACGGTAGCCCAGTTTGCCAAAGCGCTCGGAAAATATGCCGACTATGGCGTGTTAGCTGACCGTGGCACGTGGTGGAGGAATGCAATCAATCCGGAAAACGGGTATGCTCACCTGCGCGACACATTGGGTAATTTTACTACCGGTTTCGATCCGTTCCAGTCGGGACGTAACCATCATTATGTAGAAGGAAATGCATGGCAGCTCACCTACTTTGTACCCCAGGATGTGCCTGGCCTGATAGATCTTGTCGGTAAAAAAAGATTCACCGATCGGCTAGAGTGGGGATTCCAGGTCAGTGAACCCTGGCGCTACAATGCGCCCAACGACCAGTATTGGGATTATCCCGTTGTACAGGGCAACCAGCAGTCGATGCATTTTGCATTCTTGTTTAACTGGGCCGGTAAACCGTGGCTCACCCAAAAGTGGATCCGCTCCATCATCGACAAATACTACGGATTTGGTGTCGCCAATGCTTATCTGGGCGATGAAGATCAGGGACAGATGAGTGCCTGGTTCGTAATGGCAGCATTGGGTCTGTTTCAAACCGATGGAGGATGTAGTGTAGATCCTGTCTACGAGATTGGTAGCCCGCTATATGAAAAGATAGAGATTAATCTGGGCGGAGCTTATCATCGCGGAGAGCAGTTTGTGATTCGTGCTGAGCATGCCTCCAGAGACAATAAATATGTACAACGTGCCATCCTCAATGGTGTAGAACTTCACGACTTCTCTTTTCCATCCTCCGAATTGTTGCAGGGAGGAGAATTGGTGCTCGAGATGGGGAAAAGACCCAATATGAAGTGGGGCGTGAAAAGCAGCAATCCGCGATGAGAATCTTCATGAAAATTACACCTTTCCTCTGGACTCTGACTTATCTTCTCACCTTTGCCTTTCATGCAACGGGGCAGGATAAAATTCCGCTGTATGTGTCTGTGGATGCAACTGCCATACAAGTAGAGGCAAGCAGTGAGTATGCTGAATTTAAAGCGGAGGAAACGATTAATGGAAGCGGATTCAATAACAGACGTCATCAGTCCCATCCACTTGGTCGTACCATGTGGATCTCACAACCGTCGGAGACGGTAACAAAAGCTTCAGCACAGACAAAAAGAGGTGTTGCATGGCTGAAATATACTTTCAGCAGCATCCAAAAGATCGATTATATTGAAATATGGAATCACAATCAAAATGACCATACAAACAGAGGCCTGCAAAAGGTGTACCTGCAATATTCAGCCGACGGAAAGAGCTGGAAGACACTGATGAATGAGGACAAAGATTATTTTATCATCTCAGAATCGGCCGGACGCAAAGAGGAGCCCCCCGGTTTTCAGCTAAAACTGCCGGGTGTAGAGGCTAAATATTTCGTGATTACCGCCGATGCTGTGAAAGGAAATTATTACCGTGACGAAAGCGGAAAAGCATCGGAAGAAGCCATTGAACGAAAACAAAACATCCACTACTACGGATTAAGCGAGGTGCGTTTTTACCGGTTGGAGACCCATCTTCTTGCGAAGCTCCCCGAAATAAACGATTTTGTATTCAAACCTTCGCAGGCTTACCGAAGATCGGATAAGGGACCAAAAAGGGAGTACCGGATCGAATTTACCCGGCCTCTGTATGCGGGCGGAAAAATCAGGCTCACCTACAACGGACACACCCTTGAAGAAGAGATCCCTCCTTCACTGAGTGGTGTAACCGATCATACTTCCACCTTTCCGGCCGGTTTGATGGAAAGCGATCAACTCTTTTCCCTGGAGCTTATCTCTCCCCAGGGCGGCATAAAGAAGAACCTGACCATTCCTGCGGCACGAAAATGGACGGTTTACTTCTTGCCGCACTCACATCTCGATATTGGATATACACATGATCACAAAGAGGTATTGAACCTGCAATGGCGCAATCTGGAAAGAGCCGTTGCGCTTGCTGAAGCAACCCGCAATTATCCGGCAGGGTCTCAGTTTCGCTGGAACTGCGAGGCGATGTGGCCAGTTGCCGAATATATGAAGAGATTTGGGAACACCCCCAAGGGACAAAAATTTATATCAGCCATCAAAAGAGGGGAGATTGGTGTTGACGCAGCATTGGGAAGCATCCTCACCGGTTTGAGCAAACAGGAAGAAATGATGCATATTTTTGATGATGCACATCAGCTGTCAAAAGAACATGGAATTGAGATCAAATCGGCAATGATGTCCGATATTGCCGGCCTGTCCTGGGGCATGGTCACTTCTTTTGCCCAAAATGGAATTAAGTATGTATCCATGGCGCCGAATTACGTGCCTTTCTATCCTCCGGTAGGTGGCAGCAGGGTAGGGAACGTACACCGCGAGTGGGGTGATTTTCCGTTTTATTGGGAATCGGGCTCGGGAAACGAGAAGATTCTCTTCTGGTCGGCTGGCAAGGGATACTCATTTTTCCACAGCTGGCTTGCCGACAAGCTTTCCTCCTCGGGCAAAGAACCTGTGTGGCAGTATCTGGGAGAATTGGAGGAAAAGGGATATCCGTATGATATTACCAGCTTCCGATACACCATCTATGGAGATAACGGACCACCCGATGAAGATATGTCTGAAATTATCCGTTCGTGGAATGAAACATATGCATACCCCCGGTTTGTGATCGGTACCACCCAATCGTTATTTTCCACATTCGAAGAAATATACGGTGCGTGGCTTCCCACGCTCAAGGGAGATATGACTCCCTTTTGGGAAGATGGCGCCGCATCAACAGCGAAAGAGTTGGCGATGAACCGACGTAGTTCCGACAGGTTGAACCAATCGGAAATTCTATGGTCGTTAATCGATCCGGATCATTATCCGCATGCTCAGTTTTACGAAGGATGGAGAAATGCGGTGTTGTTTTCAGAACACACATGGGGTGCTGCGGGTAGCGGTCCTCAACCGGAGTCGGAATTCACAAAACTCCTATGGGCACAAAAAAGATCATTTGCCCAGCAGGCCGACTCCATATCCCGGGAGCTTCAGTTGGCTGCCCTGAACGGGATGAATGGCAAGGGCTTTGCTGCCAATTGCGTGCACGTATTTAATACCCAGTTATGGGAACGTACCGAAGTAGCTCAGTTTGAATCGACCGATGATCTGTCGACAAAAGTATTGATCGATGAATCGGGTAAAATCAGTTATTTACAGAAATCAGAGAAAGACGCATGGTGCTTCGTTGCTTACAATGTGCCTCCCCTGGGTTCAAAAGTATACAGGATTGATGAAAGGAAAGAGGAGCCGCTCCTGCAACCGATGTGGGAATACAGAAATGATACGTTGTATGGTGATTTCTTTTCCATCGCAATCGACAAGACAAGTGGCGCCATCTCACATCTGGGTGTCAACGGTGAAGATTGGGAGTACGTTGGAGGAGACGGTCTGAATGAATATATCTATTCAGGCAGAAACGGGAGCAATGTAGAGCGTGTTGATACGGTACACCACATCTCGTTGATTCATCAGGGTCCGGTATATGCTACGTTACGGATTATTTCCGATGCTCCGGGGAGCCACTCACTGACCCGCGACATAACGGTGTATCGTGACGTGAAGCGGATAGACTTGCTCAATGTCATCGATAAAAAGAATGTGTATGACTATGAGAACGTCCGTTTTAAATTCCATTTTAACATCGAAAACCCCCAGTTAAAATTAGATATCCCCTTTGAAGAGGTTACACCGGAAAGAGACCAACTGGCAGGCAGCAACAAAAATTTTTATACTGTCAACAATGGCGTAGCAGTGGAGGGAATGAAACATGGCCTGTTTCTGACAACCTTGGATACGCCTGTGATTGAAACAGGAGAAATGACCGGTGAACAATGGCTCAGTGATACAAAAGAGTTTCTGGCCTGGAGCAATAGTGCAGAACAATCGCCTGTCCTTTATTCCTGGGTAATGAATAACTCCTGGCGTACAAACTATAAAGCTTCGCAAAGCGGCGAGTGCAGCCTGCGTTATTCCATCATTCCCTTCCATCCGGACAGAGGAGATTTTCGCAGAAGGGGCATGGAGATATCACAACCCCTGGTGGCTACCGTCTCCTCTCAATCACAGCCGGTTGAGAGTCTCTTCTCACTCTCCGGGAAACATGAGATTGCGCTGTCTACCATCCGGCCCGGCACAGACGGACACAGTCTGCTGGTGAGGCTGGTGAATACTTCCCGACAAACAGCCCATACCCGCTTTTTATGGTATGGCAGGCCACCTGTGAATCTATTTGAATGTGATAACAGAGAGGTACCCAAAAAAAAGATTTCCGGGGAATCGTTGTGGATGAAACCTTTTGAAGTGATTACATTGAAACTGGAATTCAACAATCCCATACACACACACGAAAAATAAAATAACCAAATGCAAACGAAATTACTTATATTTATAGTCGGATTGTTCCTTGCGGTCTCTTATGTCCTGGCAGGGGACAGGGAGTCGTTCATCGATTATGTTGATCCAAACATCGGCACGGCCCACTCCCGTTGGTTTTTTTATACCCCTGCCGCACTCCCTTTTGGCATGGCCAAGCTGGCTCCCTCTACAGATGCACATCTGGGCAACCCGGGCGGATGGCAGGCTGTGGGGTATGATTTCAGGCACACCTCCATTGAAGGATTTGCCAACTTTCACGAATTTCAAATCGGAGGTGTTGTCATGGCTCCTACTGTCGGACCGCTACAAACCATCCCGGGTAAGCTGGATAATCCCGAAGGTGGATATCGTTCCCGCTTCGACAAAAAAGATGAGCATGCCACAGCGGGTTATTATTCGGTCTTCTTAAAAGACTACGGCGTGAAGGCTGAGCTGACAGCCACAAAGCGGGTGGGATTTCACCGCTACGTTTATCCGGCATCCGACCAGTCGAATCTGATTTTTGATATCGGAAATAAACAGGGAGAGAGCGGCGAGGTAAAAGATGCCTGTGTTCATTACACCCCCGAGGGGAGAGTGGAGGGATATGTGATTACATCTCCCGTGTATGTGAATATTTACCAGAAAGGCGCTGACATCCGCATGTATTTTTCTGCCGTACTGAATAAAAAACCGGCAGAGGTGGGTACATTCATCCATGATGATATTCACCCGGGCGCCCACAGTGTACAAGGAAAGGGTGCAGGTCTTTATATGACCTTCACGACCGAAGAGGGTGAGGCAATCGAAATTAAAGTCGGACTTTCCTATACTTCTGTCGCCAATGCCCGCCTGAACTTGGAAACGGAAGCCAAATCGATGCGTTTTGCAGAAGCAAAAAACAGAGCTACTGATACATGGGACGGGTATTTAAGCCGGATCGCCATAGAAGGGGGCAGGGAGCAGGACAAAGTTAAGTTCTACACGGGACTGTTTCACGCCCTGCTGGGAAGAGGACTTGCCAGTGATGTAAACGGCTGTTATCCCCGCAACGACGGTTCTGTGGGACAAATTGCACGCGATGAGAAAGGAAAACCAATTCATAACCACTACAACACCGATGCCATCTGGGGCGGATTCTGGAACCTGACGCAACTTTGGGCACTGGTCTATCCGGAATATTACTCCGATTGGATCAAGAGCCAGCTGCTGGTCTATCAGGATGCCGGATGGCTGGGGGACGGGATTGCCTGTAGCAAGTATGTATCGGGAGTAGGTACCAACTTTACCGCACTTGCCATTGCAGCGGCATACAACTGCGGCATCCGTGATTTTGATGTGGATCTTGCCTACGAGGCTGCCTTGAAAAACGAAACGGAATGGAGAAACCGCCTTGAAGGGGCAGGCAAGATGGATGTCCGACAATTTGTGGAACGTGGTTATTCACCTTATGAAGAGCGCCTCAGCATGAAAACAACGGATGAAGGCTCCGGATTTGGTGCTTCGCATACCATGGAATACAGCTTCAGCAGTTTTGCCGTGTCTCAGTTTGCCAGTCATCTGGGCAAGAAGGAAGATTATCAGTTGTTGCAACGGCTGGGTGGAAACTGGAAGAATCTATTTGACAAAGAATCTGCTTGCATCAGACCCAAAAACTCAGCTGGCCAGTTTATTGGTGACTTTGATGCCTTACAACCCTGGCGGGGATTTCAGGAAGGTAACGCCGTGCAGTATACTTTTTATGTACCACACCATATCGATGAACTGGTGGAATTGCTGGGTGTAGACAAATTCAACAACCGGCTCGACAGCATATTCCTGATGTCACGGAGAAATATCTTTGGCGGAGGCAAGGAAGTGGACGCTTTTTCTGGTTTAACATCAGTGTATAATCATGGTAATCAGCCCAATCTCCATATATCATGGCTTTTTAATTTTTCGGGTAAGCCCTATCTCTCCCAGAAATGGGTGCAGGCCATCTTGCATGAGTTTTACGGAGTGGAAGGTATTCATGGCTACGGATATGGTCAGGACGAAGATCAGGGACAGCTGGGAGCATGGTATGTTATGTCTTCGCTGGGTCTGTTCGATGTGAAGGGATTGACTGAGATCGATCCCCATTTCCAGATTGGTTCACCCTTATTTGACCGGGTAATCATTCAGTTGAACAGGGACTACTATCCGGGTAAAAAGTTCGTAATCGAGACAAGGAAAAAAAAAGATGATGATTTCTATATCCAGTCGGTTTCCTGGAACAATAAAAAACAGCACTCCATCATGATTCCTTTCCACAGCGTGGTCAACGGTGGAAAATTAAAACTGGAGCTTTCCGGTCAACCCAATCTGCAAATAAAAAATTGAAAATGAGTATAAAACAAACATCCACCAAATGGAACCTCTCCGTTCCTCTTTTTGCATTGTCGGCCCTGTCTGTTCAAGGCCGGCTGGCAGCCGCAGAACCACCCAATATCGTGTGTATCTTTGTGGATGATCACGCTTTCCAGGCAATCAGCGCATATGATCATCCGATCTCGAAATTGGCGCCCACACCCAATATCGACCGCCTGGCAAAACGGGGGATGGTTTTCAGGGAATCTTTTGTGGAAAATTCCATTTCCTCGCCCAGCAGGGCCACACTTCTCACTGGGTTATACAGTCACCAGCACGGTCAGACCCGGTTGGGATGTTGTCTGGATGATCAGAAAACGTGGTTCCCGGAACTTCTGCAGCATAACGGATACACTACATCTGTTTTCGGGAAATGGCATCTGAATGCCGAACCGAAGGGATTCGATTATTATGATATTCTCTTTGATCAGGGAGAATATTACAATCCCAAATTCCGGCGTCCCGATACACAGGGGAAATATCTCCCAGAGGAGGGTTATGTAACCACATTGATTACCGATCATGCCCTTGCATGGCTGGATCAGGTGACTGATGAGCGGGAACCCTTTTTTATGCTGCTCAATCACAAGGCTCCTCATCGCAACTGGATGCCCGATCTGGCTAATTTGGATCTGTTTAACGACATCGATTTTCCGGAACCGGCTACATTGTTCGATGATTATGCCACACGGGGCACTCAGATGCAGACGCAGGAGCTGACCATCGCCAGGCATCTGGGCTATGCTTTTGATTTCAAGGTAGAAGAGCTGGCGGGGGAACCTACGTTGCCCTATATTCAGGAGAGCTGGCCAGGCGCCATCGGACAATTAAACAAGCAACAAAGAGCAATCTGGGATGAGGCTTACAAAAAACAGAATGCACAGTTTCTCAAGAATCGACCTGTTGGGAGAGACCTGGTGAAGTGGAAATACCAACGTTATATAAAAGATTACTGCAGAACAATCCGAAGCGTGGATGAACAGGTAGGACGTCTGTTGGATTATCTGGAAAAGAAAGGGATCCTCGACAACACATTCATTGTTTATACGTCCGATCAGGGTTTTTTACTGGGAGAACATGGTCTGTATGACAAAAGGTTTATGTATGAAGCATCATTTCGTACTCCCCTGATCATTTCTTATCCACCCTGGGTCAAAGAAAATTCCACCTGCGATAAACTGGTGCAAAACATTGATCTGGCACCTACATTCCTGGATGTCGCCCAAGTGGATATTCCGGGAGAATATGTCGGCATGTCGCTTGTGCCGCTTCTCAAACATGAAAGAAAACATCCCTGGCGGAAAGAGCTCTATTATCATTTTTATGATTATCCGGCTGTGGGAAATGTGCGGAAGCATGATGGTATCCGTACCGATCGGTATAAGTTAATTCATTGGTATGGTGAAGGCTATGGAGGCGATCCGGCAATCGACTTATGGGAAATGTATGATCTGAAAAACGACCCGGAGGAGATCCACAATATTTACGACAACAACCATTTTAAAAAGCAGCGAAAAGCACTGCATCACCGTCTGACAAAGCTGCGTAAAGATATCAACATTTCGGAATAATGAAGGATCTCACCCATTGATATGCTTTGATGGTGCTGAATCAAAAAAATGAGGGAATTTATATACTAAAGAATGACATGAAACAAAAGAGACTTATTTTCAGTCTGCTTCCCATCCTTTCCGGCTTTTTTGTGATGGGTTTTGTGGACATTGTCGGAATAACATCCGATTACGTACAAAGAACATTTAACTGGTCACACACCGTTACCGGTTTTGTCCCTTTCATGGTATTTATCTGGTTTCTTTTCCTGGGTATTCCGGTCGGAAATCAAATGAATAAATGGGGACGTAAAAAAACCGTCGTAATCAGTATGGTGATAACCATCGTTGGGATGATGCTGCCGCTGGTGGTCTATAACAGCGTGACGAGCTTTCTGGCTTTCGCCTTTCTGGGAATTGGAAACGCCATTCTACAGGTCTCATTGAACCCGTTGCTGAATAACGTGCTGACCAATAAAAAATGGCTGACAAGCAGCCTCACGGCAGGGCAGGTCATCAAGGCGCTCTCTTCGTTGATCGGGCCGGAGATTGTCTTGCTGGCTGTGGCTCGCTTTGGAGATGACCAATGGTATTACTGTTTTCCCATTCTGGGAGCGATAACCTTGTTATCGGCGTTGTGGCTTATAGCGACTCCCATCCCCAAGGAAGATATGCAAATAACAAAAAAAGCAATATCCTATAGGGATACCTTCTTTTTGCTGAAGGATAAAAATATCCTTTTGCTGTTTCTGGGTATATTCTTTATTGTGGGCGTGGATGTAGGTACAAACTTCATCAGTTCAAAAGTGATGGTTTTCAGATACGGCTGGAGCCTGGATCAGGCAAAATTTGCTCCTCAGATCTATTTCCTCAGTCGCACGATCGGCGCATTTCTGGGTGCTTTTTTGTTGTCGCGGATGGATGAAATTAAATATTTTAAATTCAACATGATGGCCTGTGTGGTTGCCTTGCTGGTGTTTGCATTCTTGCCGGGAGAAAACCTCAGCATGATCGCTGTCGGCGCCATTGGCTTCTTTGCTTCTTCCATATTCCCCATTATTTATTCGCTTGCACTACAAGTCAACCCCCGGAAATCGAATGAAATATCGGGCCTGATGATCACTGCTGTGGCAGGTGGTGGCATCGTCACCCCCCTGATGGGGATGGCTACTTCTTCCATTGGTGTGCTCGGAGGTATTCTTGTAGTGCTTCTTTGTGTGCTGTACCTGGTTTTTTGTGCATTTTCCGTGAGAAAACCCGCATATGCTTAATCCAGTCTGACCTCGTCGACAAAGATAAAGGCACGATTTCCTTTCCCTGCATGCCATTCCGGCATCAGGGAGGGTTTTACGGTCACCCTGAAGTAACGTGCCTCAATCGGCTCAAAGGTGAGTTTGTGGGTGGATATCTCGGCCCAGTGATCCTTGTGATCATCGGTCACTGTCTGATCGATGATCGGCGTGAAGGTCTTGTTGTCGGCCGACGATTCAATGATGATCTGCGAAGCATCAAAGATCCAGTCGCCCGTCACCACCGCATTGCGTATTTCTGCGCGGCTTATTTCTGTGGGCTGCAGCAGATCGATCACTGCCACGAGGTCATTGGCCTGAAAGCCTATCCAACGGCCCGTTTTATAATTGGTGTCGGTTCCGTTGAGGCCGTCCACCAACAGGGGGGCGCCGCCATAGGCGTAGTTTGCTGCCGGTGTGGTGAGTAGCTCGGTAGGCATGAAGGTTGATTTGCTGATCTCGATCTTCTCGCTGAAGACCTTGCTCTTCTTTCCGTCGCGAATGGCCACAGCCTTTAACTCACTGTTATCTTTTACCGAAAGCTTGTTTTCGTAGCGCAACGATGATTCGTCCGGCTCGCTGCCATCGAGTGTATAGTATACCGGCGCATCGTCGATGGTGGTGAAGGTCACATCCAGTGCGTTGCTGTCGAAATTGACTTTCAGCTCCGCCTTCACGTCGAACACATGGGTAGCATAGTTGTAGCTTAGCTTGTCGTAGAGTGCCAGCAGCTGTGGCAATCGCTTCAGGAACGATTCATAATTTTTCTTCTCCGGCTGCATCCACTGTACTTCGCTCATGGCTGCCAGTCTCGGCAGAAGCATATATTCCACATGTTCCGGTTCTTTGATATACTCTGTCCAGAGGTTGGCTTGTGGCCCCAGAATGTGGGTCCGCTGCTCCGCTGTAAGCACCTCCGGTACCGGCTCAAAGCTGTAGACCTGTTCCAGGGGAACAAATCCACCAATTGCCAACGGCTCATCGGCGGTATGCTGTGTCTGATAATAGTCGAAGTAGCTGTAGTTGGTGGGCGTCATGATTACGTCGTGGCCCAACTGTGCAGCCTGTATGCCGCCGCCCATGCCGCGCCACGACATTACCGTGGCGTTGGGTGCCAGCTCACCTTCCAGAATCTCATCCCACCCAATGATGCTGCGGCCATGGTCGTTCAGGAACTTTTCCATGCGGGCGGTCACATAACTTTGCAGATAATGCTCTGCGGTATGTCCGTCTCGGTCTTTCAGTCCCTGTTCCTTGATGCGGGCCTGACAATCGGGACATTCCTCCCAGCGTGTCTTGGGTGCTTCGTCTCCACCAATGTGGATGTATTTTGAAGGAAATATCTCCATCACCTCGGTCAGCACTGCCTCTAGGAAGGTAAAGGTCTCCTCCTTGCCTGGGCAGAGCACATCGTCGAACACCCCCCATTCACGGGATACCTCGTAGGGGCCACCGGTACAACCCAACTCAGGATAAGCCGTCAGCGCCGCCAGCATATGACCGGGCAGGTCCACTTCGGGGATGATGGTGATGTAGCGCTCTTCGGCATATTGAACCACCTCTTTCAATTCTTCTTTCGTGTAGAAGCCGCCATGCGGGATGTCGTCATACTCACCCGTGTTGCGGCCGATCACCGTTCCCTTGCGCGTCGACCCCAATTCGGTGAGTTTGGGGTAGGAGTCCGATTCGATGCGCCATCCCTGGTCGTCGGTCAGGTGCCAGTGAAAGCGATTGATCTGGTGCAGTGCCAGCAGGTCGATGTACTTCTTCACAAATTCCACCGGCTGAAAATGGCGTGCCACATCCAGCATCGATCCACGGTAACCGAAACGGGGTGCATCATCGACGGTAGCAGGAGAGAAGGATACCTGCGCGTAGTTTCCCACGGGCACTGATTTGCGCAGCATCTGCATACCATAGAAAACACCTGCTTCGGAGGCTCCCTCAATGCGAATCTCCCTCTCGTTGATGTTGGTTCGGTATGCTTCCGGATTATCGTTTTGAAGCCCGGTTGTCAGGATAATGGCATTCTGTTCCGGCGCCGTAGTGGTCACGGTAGGTTTTATTCCTGCCGACAGTTCCAGGTAATCTGCCAGGAATTCAGCATTGCGCTGCATCTTTTCGTTTCCTTCCGGAAAAACAATTTGCGTTGATCCCGAGAGTACGAAGGCTGTTCCTTCCGCAGTCTCAATCTGGTGGGGCAGGGGAACCACATGGTAGTTTGCTTCGACTGTTCCGCTACCACCCGTACCACAGGAAGCAAATGAGACAGCCAGTGCTGCCGTAAGTTGCAGGGTGTTGATTATCTTCATGTTTGTTGTATCTTTATGAATGATTTATTTAGATTCATCTTTCCAGGCAGTCAGTGTCTCCGCCACTTTGTCGGCACGGGTCACCTGTTGGGTATATTCGTCGATGACGATCAAATTGCCTCCCATCTTCAGGTTGGGGTTGCGATAGACCATACCACTCTCCTCCGATACCCTTGCGGAGAGATGGAACTCGCTGGCTCCGGTCTCTTTTGCCAGCTTCGCAATGTTGTTTGCATTCACCCCGCTGCCCGGCATAATGATGATGCGGTCTCCCGCTTTTTGTACCAGTTCTTTCAACAAGGGAATACCTTGTTCTGCTCTGGGTTGCTGTCCCGAGGTAAGCAGCCTGTCGCATCCCAGCTCAATGATCCGCTCCAGGCTTTCAAACGGGTCGTGGCACATGTCGAAAGCCCGGTGGAAGGTCACGCTCATTCCTGCTGCGGCATCCACCAGTTCGCGGTTGCGCGCCATATCCACTTCCCCTTCAGAGGTAAGGCATCCGATCACCACGCCGTCGGCTCCCAGCCTAAGTGCAATTTCAATATCCTTCAACATGATCCTGTGCTCCAGGGGAGAGTAGAGAAAGTCGCCTCCCCGCGGGCGGATGATCACGTGCAGTTTTATCTGCAACAGCTCGCGTGCCAGGGCAATGTCGCCATATGATGGGGTGGTACCTCCCTCGGGGATGGCGGCACAGAGTTCCACGCGCCATGCGCCTCCTTTTTCTGCCTCAATGCAGCTGGTCACCGAGTTAGCACATATTTCCAATTTGTAGTTTTTTGTCATACAGGGTTCTTTTTGAAGGGTCATCCGGTGTATGTCCTTGTCAGTCAGTAATTGATTTTTTCCCGATCGGTTGTACAAAAGTAATCATTTGAAAGAACAAAAGAAATCTTTTATATGATTCGAATCATTGTAATCAAGGTTTAGTGATTCCAGACCACCATCAGCTGGAGGCCCTTACCTGTGAAGCGGGAGAAGCTACCCTGTCCCGGTATCTGATATGTCTCCGGGTTCCAGAATCCCATCAGGTAGAAGCTGATGCGGTTGAACTGTTTCTGCCAGTTGATGAAGGAGTAGAGTTGCTGGTTCTTCCAGTCATAAAAAAGCATGGTTGTCACGTCATCGATGAGGGTAAACGGATAGCTAAGCGAAAGGCCTGAGAAGTTCAGTGTTTCTTCGTAGGAGAACACTTTGCTGCCCATTCCGTAGAGCAGGTGTTCCGCTGTCACGCCCAGCCCGTTTCCCAGATCGAATGTATAGTCGCTACCTAGGGTAATCATCTGTTGGTTGGTCGTTCCCCCTATATCCTTGTCGTAATGTGTCAGAGAAGCCTCTAACCAAAGGCCGACCGTCACATCTGCACGTACATCGAACCCGATCCGTTGTTCGTTTGCCTGTTGATTCGGAGGATTTATCCGGACGATATCTGCCCGGCGGAAGTGGTAGCTGAGGGCCGCCTCGCCCGTGGGAATCGGTAGCTGTACCCGTCCCCCCGCTTCGGGAGAGAGGTTGCCGCCGGTGCCGTACAGTTCCCATCCTTTTGAATCCTTATTCCCTGCCAGCACCCATAGCCAGATGTTGCTGTTGTTTAGCAGGTAACGTCGGTAAAGCCCGCCCCAGACGCCACTGGTCATCTGTAGCGGGTCGCGCGGGTCCATCTTGTCGAACCACATCAGCGGCCGGAACAGCAGTGCCGATCCAAAGTTGATCTTCTGCAGACCCAGTCGTACTTCGCTCCCCTGGGTGGCGTATCTTGCCCAGAGACGGTAGGGATTTATGTTCCCGGAGGCTGTGACGGTGGGTACAGAGGTAACTCCCAGTTCGCCGAAGAGGCTGGCTGAACCCTCGAAGTCGATCAGCCGATCTTTGCTGAGGGTATAGGTATAGTTGACTTGTGGAATATAGCGACTGCCAAGCCAGCCTTTCGTTTCAATATCCGACGTGATACTTCCCCAGCCGGAAAGCTGGCCACTGAAGCGAAAATCGTGCCGTGAGGGTATCGAGTCGACTGTCTGGGCCTTTGTGGCATTCATGGCCAGCATACCAAACAGCAAAAGTGCGAAGCCTATTTTCATTTTGATTGTCATCGTTCGTCAGAGATACCATATAGGAAAAACTTGATTACCTCTGAGGTCAGTTCTGTGAGGTTGTCGTATAGAGCAATCACCTTCTCGTCCATCACCACCTGAAACATCCCGTTCAGCAGCGCCATCAGTAGCTCCAGCTTCAGATCATGGCGCATCCAGCCTTTCTGCTGTGCCAGCGTGAACATCGCGACCGATTCGCTGATGCTGCGTTTGTAGAGATTTCCTGCATAGTCCCTGACTTCCGGATCATCGCTGCGAAACAACTCGAGGATAAATTCCGAGGAGGGGTCACGCGTTCCCTCCATCTTCATTTCCACAAAGCGATGCATCTTCTCAGCAAAAGAGGCATCGGAACGCATCACATCCCAGTACTTTTTAAGCCAGAATTCTGTAATGCCGTCCATGATTGTTTTTGCGAGCGTCAGCTTATTGGGAAAATACTTGTAGAAAGTCATCTTGCTGACTCCTGCACCGGTGCATATTTCGGTCACCGTCACTTTTTTCAGGCCGTAACGAAAGAAAAGCTGTCGACCCGCTTCAATGATCTCCTCCCGTGTTGTATTCTTTGCCATATTTTATTTTCTGAGGCTTGCTTTACTAAAGACATTTGCCGGAATGGATTGATTGAAAGAGATGGTGTTGATGATCCATTCGGTACCCTTGCCCTCCTTCAATACATCTTTGTAGGTCATATGCATGGGAAACCAGCGTCCTTCCACCTGTTTCACGTCTCCAGCGGTGATTTGCTTGAGCATTTGGCCACTTTTGGCGTATAATTCTGCGCGTAGCGGAATGAGGCGTTCGCTATCCACCCACATCTTCTGGGAAGGGTAGGCCGCATCATCCACTTTGGCAGTCAGTGACAGCAGGTGACAGGTGCGCCCGTCAACCTGTTCGCTGCCGGTCACCCGCGCATCGTAGATATCCTCATAACGCCGGTCGTCCATCATGTCCTCATAGGAAAGGTCGGATCCCATCACCGACTGGCGCAACATGTGCCCTGAGATCATGATGGTACGGTCGGTAGCGGGAGAATAAACCCACATTTCCTTCTCCAGCTTCAGCATCTTGGTACCCCGTTCCCGTGCGGGAGAGAGGTACTCGGTGAATGCCTTGCCGGTACCCATCGTATGGCTTTTGGAGGTGATGGTGCGGTCGTTCCGCTTCCCATGCACGATCATGGTCGATTCTATGATGCGGCTGTCGGCCGACATATTCCGGTCGATCTTTCTCAGTATCTGATTCCCGTCCTGTGCGGTCAGAGGAAGTAAGAGTCCTCCCAGCACAAGTCCCATGATACTTATTGTAATTTTCTTTTTCATCATTTTAAGCTTTCAGTTATCAGTTGTCAGTTGTCATATTTACGATGCTTTCCTTAATCCAGTTCCTTGAATAACAGGGCCGTATTGCGTTTGTAAATTGTTCGTCCCGCCAGTGCCGTCCCCACCAGCATGGAGAGGATACCCGGTATGGCACCGATGTAATACATGCGCGGTGTGATGCGTGCGTGAATCACCGGATCGATCATCATGGCGATGTTCTTCATCACGGTGCTGTAATCCAGTCCGTGTCGGGAGAGAAGCAGACATATCAGCAGCCCCAGGGTTGTGCCCACAGCAGAACCGATGATGCCGATCACCAGCGACTCGGTCAGCAGGGAACGGTAAAGCTGCCTTTTCACCTCGCCCATGGCCAGCCGTACACCAAACTCGTTGTATCTGCGTATGCCCCCCAGCACACCCGCATTCCAGAGGACGATGGACAGGGCGACCATCAGCAGCAGGAGCATGAAGAATGACATCGAATCAGTATATCCGAGTGTTTGTCTCATCATGTCCTGATCCATCAGTTGCGTCATCACGGGAGCATATGCGTCCGGATTGTCTGCCTGCTGATTGTTGAAGGAGGTCTTGATTGATTCTGCCTGCTCATTGTGGTACTTATCCCCGGGCAAAAAGCCGAATATCTCACCGGCAGCATCCTCCATGTCGAGCAACAGCCGTGCATCGGCGATATCGAGGATTATTCCGCCACGGTCGAGCATGCTGTTTCCGAAACGGACGATACCTGCTACGTGATAATTTGCGAACGACATGGCGCCATTCATGGTGGAGCCGAAGAAGGTAACCCGGTCACCCGGTTTCACGCCGAAGCTCTCGGCGAAGTCGATGCTTACCAGTATCTCGCCTGGCTGTGTGATGATGTGTCCGGCCGTGATTGCCTTCTCCAGGCCAAGCCGTGCCGGCTCCTGGCTACCCTTTGAGAGCAGGTCCACCGCTTGTCCCGTGACCGGGCCCTGCGCTTTTGTCTCCCCGTGCTCATCGGGGATATCCAGCAATCCGCCGAAAAATATGCGCGGTGTCCAGTCCACCGCCGGGTAATCGCGGTGAAGTTGTTCCATCACCTCACCTGAACCAAGCAGTGCCAGGTCGTTCGGCTTTTGCGCTTCATCCGCTGCATAAGCGCGTGTCATCACTTTCAGGTGTCCCGTCTGGAAGTTGGCTGTCATCCGCACCATGTTGTCCATCATGCCACCCATCAGTCCGTCGAGGAACACCACCACCATCACGCCGATGGTGACTACAGCCACCGGCAACAGGCTACGCTTGCGATCCCGTATAATTCCCTTGCAAATAAAGCTGAACATTTCCGATCCTAATTAATTGATTTTACCTTTTAATGCCAGTACCATGTTTTGTTGTGCTATCTTCCTTGCGGGGAGGTAGCTGACCAGCGCAGAGAAGAATATCACTACCAGGAGGGTGGTTGCCACTGTAGTCAGTTTATACACCGGGTACATTGCATCGCCTACGGCCATGCCAATATCGCCATACGCTTCGGGCATGGGCAGTCCGGTCTTTGTGAACCAATAGAGCAGGGGAGCGCCCCATATCGCCCCGAAGAAGGCAGCAAAGAGGCTGTAGGTGGTTCCCTCGATCGTGAAAAGGGTGGTCACTCCACGCGGTGTCATCCCCAGCGCCACATAGGTACCTATCTCCTTCTGCCGGCGGAATATTGAAAGTGTCTGTGTATCGTACACCGCCAGCAGCGCGAGTGTCAGGAGGATGGTGAAGATGATCACCGATTCCGCCCGGGACGACTGTTCCAATATCCGGTTATCCGTCTGCAGGAAGTCATTGTCTTTGAAGTGCCATCCGCCCGTATCGGCACTTACCGGCGATTCACGCTGCATCACAATATAGGTGGCTTCACCCTGCATGTCGGTCATGGCATACAGATCATCCAGCGCGATCCACATCTGGCCGGCATCGGCACTGCCGACAGTAGTTTCAAATATTGCGGCGACCTGTACTTCACGGGCATCAAAGACCCCGTTTCTATCGCGCCAGCGAAGCATGACCCTATCGCCCTTCTTCAGGTTTGTTGTGGCCGCCATTCGTTTGCCAATGACCACCGGTGTCTCTCCCCCTGCGGAGTGCAACGACAGGGAAGGGATTTTCAGTATCTGCTGTTCCGGATCGATTCCCTTCAGTTGGATGTTCAGCATCCGTCCCTGCGGGTATACCGATGCCTGGATGACCAGGACGGGAGTTGCCATACCTGCCTGAAGCGCATTGTCAATCTGTATCGGTATTTTTCCGTGGGCGTCAGGAAGGGTGAAAATGTCGTACTTGTCGTAATTCGGGTGCCAGAGCTGCGACCAGCCTGCATCCCAGTCAATGGTGTCACGGCGTGACTCTGCTATCCAGCCGTCCAGCATTCCGTTGTAGGCGGTCATGATGACCAGTACGAAAGAGAGTACGGCGATGTTGAGCCGAGTGGCACGTCCGGCGCCGATAATATTTTTGAAAGCGGTCCTGATGATGAGCATGACTTCAGCTGTTTGTATCTTTTTCTATCTTTCCATCCCGCAGGGAGATGATCCGCTGCAGATACTGCATCACCTTCTCGTCGTGTGTGGCAAAAAGGAAGGTCGTTTTCAGTTCTGCATTCAACTGTTGCATGGTCTGCAGGATATGGTGGGAGTTCTCGGCATCGAGGTTGGCAGATGGCTCATCGGCCAGTACGATTGCCGGCCGTTTCACCATGGCGCGGGCAATGGCCACGCGCTGGCTCTCGCCACCCGACAGCTGGGAAGGTCGCGAATCTTTCTTTTCAGTCAGCCCCACCCAATCGAGTGCCTCCATCACCGCCCGGTGACGTTCCTCCCTGTTTTTCTTCTGCAGCAGCAGCGTGAACTCCACGTTCTCATACACTGTGTAAACCGGCAGCAGGTTATAGCTCTGGAAGATAAACCCGATATGACGGTTCCGCAGGAATGCCGACTGTTTTGCAGTGAGGGCCGATACCTCCTTGCCGAGCACTGTGGCACTGCCCGAGGTAGGGGTGTCGAGTAAGCCGATGATGTTCAGCAGTGTCGTTTTTCCCGAGCCGCTGGGGCCCACCAATCCCGCAAACTCACCCTCCCTAAAGGTGAGATCGATTTTTGCCAGCGCCCTGAAAAAACCTTCTCCCACGGGATAGTCCTTTGTCAGCCCCTCAATCCTGATGATATTTTCCGATTTCATCCCTATTTTTGTTTACATTTTATGCAAATGTATACTGTTTTGGTAATTTGTGGATGGATTAGTAAATTAAAAAGCGTTAATTATTTATATTTGTAGCCGATATCAGCCGAAATAAAAAAGATTGCATGCCAAACCAAACAGGATATATGTGTGTTATAAATCAACTGTTTGTGGATACGAGCTATTTTACGTATCCGGCATGTTGAGGGTGATATCCATATGAAAACAGAGACAATCAAAATAATCCCGATTCTCGATCAAATCACATTGGGCCAGCGTGATGACGGGTTTTATACGCTATGCTGGATTCAAAACGAAGTACGGTATATCGAAATAAACAACACGAGATATGATCGGGTCGCGAACGCGGTTTTCTTTCTCACGCCGGATGTGAGGTGGAACATCCATAAAAATGAAACCGACATCTCATCGGGTTACCTTATCTATCTTCCTAAAAACATACTAAGTCATCCCTCATTCCGGAATTTCTACATCGCCCGGATATCGCTGTTCAAGTCCGCCGAAGCCATTCTGAAAATAAATCTGGCTCCCGGCATAGAAAAAAGGGTCCAGTCCATCATCGAGATGCTCGACGAGTTGGTGAGTACCAATCTAAGGCACAAAGAAGAAGCGATCCTTTCACTTTTGAATACGTTCTTTGTCTACTGTGATGGAGATTGTAATATTAAATCGGTCATTTCCGATGACAATGCGAAGGGTGCCCTGGTGTATAAATTCAAGAAAAACATCGATCTCCAGTTTTCCCGGTTTCATGATGTGCGCAACTATGCAAGGCAGCTTCATTTCAGAAAAGTACCTGAATGAATGCGTGAAGGAAATATTGGGCCGGAATGCCAAAAGCCTTATTGACGAACAGTTGATCATGCGTGCCCGGCACGAATTGAAATTTACCGATAAATCGATAAAGGAAGTAGGCTTTGAACTGGGGTTCAATACCCCTGACTATTTCACTTATTTCGTCAAGAAGCATACCGGCCTGTCACCCTCCCAGCTAAGAAAGGACTGACGGGACGAAAAATGAAGTATTTGCCGTGATTTTCACAACAATGGGATCATAAGCTGTATTTATATTTGTCGGAACATTTAAAATCACAGCATGATGAATAGAAAGAAATTTATCCAGACGACGGGTTGGGGACTTGGCGTGGCATTGATGCCAGCCATAGCCGGCGGAAAACGGCCAGTAGAAAAATCAATTTCTACCGAGGATCTAACTCCTAAAATTATCAGTGACACCAAAGGACGCATTTTTAATGTACTCGGCGATGTGCAGACCCACAAGCTCGTCGGGAGTGAAACAGGCAATCAGCTGGTTGAGTGGGTTTCCGATGTGGAGCCCGGCGTGGGCATACCTCCTCATGTTCACACTCGCGAAGATGAAGTTTTCAGGGTCATCAAGGGTCAGGTTGAAATAATGGTCAATGGCGAAAAAACAGTTCTGCATGCCGGGGATATTGCTTTTGCCCCCAAAAATGTAGTGCACGCATGGACGGTTGTTGGCACCGAAAAAGCAAAAATGATTGCCAGTGCCTTTCCGGCCGGAATTGAACCGATGTTTGGCGAACTGGCAGCCTTGCCTTCGGGACCACCCGACTTTGCAGCGGTAGCCCGTATTTGTAAGAAATACGGAATTACATTCGTCTAATTTGCGCCACTCTTTCGTTTTAGCAGTTTGCGGTAAACCAGGCGGAGAATCACCACGATAAAAATGATGAGTAGTGCAGCCACCAGGATGGGGGCCACGAGTGAAAGAAGGGAGAACCCTGTGGCCGCCACTCCTTCGCCGGTGGAGACAATGGGGTTGCCGGTACCGGCCGTAAATTTTGTGGAGAGGAGCCGTGTGATGGCGCTCCCACTTTGTATGGTAGCCGCTGCACCACCACCAATCACAAATCCCAGTACCCACTTCATCCATTCATTGTCGGCGGGGAAAACGGAAGTCATCAGCAACGTCCCGGCACCCACAGCAAGCGGGGTGGCGATGCTGTCGACGAGGTTGTCGACAAAGGGGATGTAATAAGCCAGCACCTCCACCACTGCCGCCACGCCAAAGCAGATGAGGGCAGGCAGCGATCCCATCCATACAAAGCTTTCCCCCAGTGGCAGCATCCCAAAATGGGAAGCCAGTCCCGCCACCAGCAAGGGGATAAACACCCTGAACCCGGTGCTGGCACTCAGCCCGATACCGAGTGCAATGGCGCTGATGGTCTCCATATTTATTTCCATAGAGGTATTTCAATTAGCTTAAGAAATACAATTTTGTCTGACCTCATTCAGCAGACGGGGCACTTTTTGATAGGGATCTCCCGCGCCCAGTGTTTCAATGGGCAGGTACCCCCTGTAGCCGGCTTTTTTGATGAGGCTGAATAATTTCTCGAGATCGACCGGCGTTTCCTTTCCGTCAATCCATACATTCTCCTTGATCTGCCAGGTGACTGCTTTTGAAATGTTTTTCTCAATTTCTGCATAGGGATCACCCTGCCGGTAGCTGCCAATGTCGAGATTCAGCCCCAGCCAGTCGGAATCGACCATGTCGAAGATGCGATCCACATCGGCTGCAGTTTTGATAAAATCGTTGTGGTTCTGGATGGCGATGATCACACCAAATTCCTTTCCGTAATCACAGCAGGTGCGGATATCTTCCGCCATCCACCTGAATACCTGATCGCGCGTAAATCCCTCATGAGGGTTCGTTCCCCCGAAGACACGCAGGTTGGGTGCTCCCATCTTTGCCGCAACCTCAATCCATTGTTTGACCAGTTCGATATCAGCTTTGCGAGCAGCTGGATCGGGATTGGCAAAGTCATTACGCACACCGGTGCCGCTGATATCGAGCCCCAGCAGGAATGCTTCCCGCTTGAACTCGTTAATAAATCCTGTGGAAGGCGGCGTAGGATAACCCGGAAAATAATACCCCGTAGGATCAATGGCATCGAAGTTCTGTGCTGCACAAAACCGGAGCATATCAAAAAGATCGACTTTCCCGTCCCGGAGCAGCTGATTGAATGAATACAGATTCAGGCTCAGTTTGAATTTATGCGATAAGTCGTCACCTCTTTTCGCACTACCGGATAGTGAAAAAGCGGAGAGCGCGGGTATTGCCGGAATCACGGCCATCGTCTTCAGAAAATCGCGGCGGTTTTGGTTTGTTTTCATCGTGTCTTGAATTTAAATGCTGTGGGTATCAAAAGTACGTCCATGCAAATATAGACTATTTTTTCAGAACTCCTACACAGGAAAAAATAAGCGGCTGCTTTTTTGTTATTTCTGCGAAATAGTTGTATTCTTGTAGTCGCTGTCACACTGGGATCAAAGATCTTTACCCTTTGGCATGCAACATAATAAACAAAGAAAAAATAATCTAAAATCGAACACAATGCGGCATACATCAGTTTTGCTTATCCTTTTCTTCCTGCTTCTGCACTGTAGCAGTACGCCTATTGTTGCACCGGAAAAGTCTGACGATTCCAAAGAGACGGGAAAAACCGGAAAATGGGCAACTGCCCAGGAGATAAATGGCCGCCTGGGAAGAGGTATCAACATCGGTAATACTTTCGAGGCGTTACAATCATGGCAATCTTCCTTTGTGACGGATGATCTGAAACGCATTGCCGACCTGGGCTTCACGCACGTGCGCATCCCCATTCGCTGGGAGCGTGACGATCGCAGTATGGCCTCATCGCCCTACACCATCTATCCCGACTTTCTGACAAAGATTAAGTCGGTGGTCGATGAAGCACTGAAGCAGAAGCTCCACATCATCATCAATATGCATCACCACGATGCGCTTTATGCCAATCCGGTCGCAGGCAAAGACCGTTTTCTTTCGCAATGGGAGCAGATTGCAGATTACTTTAAAGCGTATCCCGACAGCCTGCTGTTTGAGATCCTCAACGAGCCGCACGATCAGCTCACGTCCACTTTGTGGAACAGTTATGCGAAGGAAGCCCTGCAGCGCATCAGGGTGACTAATCCCAAGCGGTGTGTTTTGCTCGGTACAGCCGAGTGGGGCGGGGTAGGCGGACTGCGATCGCTGGAGATACCCGACGATCCGCAACTCATACTGACCCTCCATTACTACAACCCGTTTCACTTCACGCACCAGGGTGCCAGCTGGTCGGAAGGCTCGGAGGCATGGCTTGGCACGACGTGGCAGGATACCGATTTCGAACGTCAGGCGGTGGCAGATGATTTCAAGGCTGCAGTCAGTCTTGCCAATGAGAAAAACATTCCGGTGCACGTGGGTGAGTTTGGAGCCTACTCGCGTGCCGACATCGATTCACGGGTGAAGTGGACCCGCTTCCTGGCCCGCTGGTTTGAACAACATCAGTTTAGCTGGGCCTACTGGGAATGGAACTCGGGCTTCGGCATTTACGATCCCCGGACCGGTCAGTACCAACAGCGGTTGGTGGATGCACTTATCAAGGATCCGATGCCATAACAAAAAAACAGACAATGATGGAAGATTCATTCAAACGACCCGCATTTACGCCCGAAAATATCACTGTCTTGGCGGCAGATGAGATTTTTGTGTTTGGCAGCAACCTGGGCGGAAACCACGGTGGTGGTGCTGCCTTGGTAGCATGGAAAAAGTTTGGCGCCATCTACGGCCAGGGCGTCGGTCTGCAGGGGCAGAGCTACGGCATTCCCACCATGCATGGAGGTGTGGAGGCCATTGCACCCTATGTAGATGAATTTATTGAATTTGCCGAAGCTCATCCCGAGTACTTCTTCTATGTAACCCGTGTTGGATGCGGCATTGCCGGATTCACCGACCGGGAGATTGCCCCTCTTTTTTAAAAAGCATTGCATCTCAAGAACGTCTGTCTTCCCGAAACGTTTTCCAATATCCTATCATATTTGTGAAAAACATATATAAAATTATAATGAGAAATTATTACTTTATTACTCCGTGCATTGTGTTTTTTTTGTTTGTTACTCAATTCAATTACAGTCAAGAAGACATAAGTAAAGAGGCTCCGATAGACAGATTTGCTTTGGTAAACAGGCATAATGTTGTTTTAAATGAAATTGATCCGCTTGCTCCGTTATCAGTCGGGAATGGTGATTTTGCCTATACTGCGGATGTTACTGGCATGCAGACTTTGGAGGAACACTATCTTAAGAACGGTATTCCGTTGGAAACCCGTACTAGCTGGGCTTGGCACTCCTTTCCCAACAAGAAACATTTACGTTTGAAAGACGCTGAAAAAACCATAGATTTTCATGAGCGTGAAATTGCTTATGCAAGTGATGAGAACAGTCCTGCAGGACAATATTTTCGTAAAAATCCACACCCTGTTCCCATGGGAAAGATAGGTTTGGTTAATGATAAAAATCAGTCACCTGGCATATCCGATATTGTAAATATAGATCAAACACTCAACCTGTGGAATGGTCTGATAACAAGTAAATATGAAATAGATGATGAAAAGGTAATTGTTGAAACAGTAAGCCATCCGGAGTTAAATTTGGTTGCCTTTAAAATAAAGTCAAGCCTGTTGAAATCAGGTAAGTTAAAACCATCTTTTCGTTTTCCCTATTCTTATGATCTGTTTACAAAAAATAAACCACCTTTTGATTGGAGTAAAGAAAATCAGCACAAAACAAAAGTGATTAAACAGGAACCGAACTGTGTTATTTTAAAAAGAGTTATCGATAAAAGTCAGTATTTTGTCAGTGTCAGTTGGAAAGGAACGGGACAATGGGTAAAGAACGGCAGTCACGAATTCACCCTTAACTGTGCCGGATCTGACAGCATCATGCTTGTATGTGAATTCACGCCTATCATAAAAAAACAAATTATCTCTTCTTTTGATGATACCAGGCTAGCTAGTGCACTTTCATGGAAAAATTATTGGACAAGTGGAGGAGCAGTAGATTTGAGTGAGACGACTGATCCTCGTGCTCCGGAGTTAGAGAGACGCATTGTGCTTTCTCAATATCTGATGAAGGTCAATTATGCAGGTTCATTTCCTCCTCAGGAATCCGGATTGGCACATATTAGCTGGTATGGAAAACATAATACGGAAGTTTATTGGATACATGCGGCCCAATTCTATCAATGGAATCATACTGAGTTGCTTGAAAAAGGGTTGCAATGGTATAGGAATATATTGCCGTTGGCAAAGGTCGACGCAAAAAATAAGGGGTTTAAAGGTGCCCGTTGGCCTAAAATGGCCGGAATAGATGGACGAGACAGCCCCGGGTCGATTAATCCTTTCATCATCTGGAACCAACCCAATCCGATCATTTTATCTGAATTGGTTTATCGTGCACACCCGAATACAGAAACACTGAACAAATACAAGGAAATTGTTTTTGAATCGGCTGATTTTTTAGCTTCTTTTGCTTATTTTGATAACAATACGAAACGATATATCCTTGGACCGCCAATAAAGAGTGTCAATGAAAGTTTCAAAGAAAACACGACAAAAAATCCAAGTTTTGAATTAGCTCAATGGTACTACGGATTAAACATAGCGCAGGAGTGGAGAGAACGGTTGAATATGAAACGTAATCCATTGTGGGACGATATAATGAATAAATTAACTCCTTTATCTATGGTGGATGGAAAGTATTTAGAAATTGAATCCGATCCGGATATGTATTCCCGGCAAGGCAATTTTTCTTCCATGATGTTATTGGCATTCGGATTACTCCCAAAGACCCAGATGATAAATGAACAGATTATGAAAAATACCTTTCAGGCCATTGTAGCGCGAAACGGTATTTCAAGCTTTGTGAGTTGGAGCTTGGGTAAAGGGGCAATGACGGCTGCTCGGTTGGGAGATCAGAAAACAGCCATGGATATTGTCTGTAATGATGCACCCAATGCAAGGTTCAATAAAAGCGGGTACGTCCCACGTCCCAAAGAAGGAATTAATAATCCAGCCTATTTGCCTGTCAACAGCTCTTTCCTGGCAGCCATTGGACTAATGGCCGGTGGATGGGATAATTCTCCGGAAATTAACGCTCCAGGTTTTCCTCAGGATGGAACATGGAATGTTAAAGTAGAGAATATTCAAAAACTACCATGAGTACATGCTGACTGACGTCGTTTAGCAACAAAAATACGTTGTGCGTTGTTTATAGTGGAAACAGCTTAAAAATCACGAAAATGAAAGGATTCATCATCACATTTCTGCTTATGGGTATTTTCCAAACTATACAGTCACAATCACTGAAAACGGTTTCATATCATGATGGGACCCAGAAATTAAATGGACTGGTCACCTCCAACGCCGGCAAGCAGTTGCCGGGCGTGCTTATTCTTCCTGCCTGGAAGGGTGCGGACAATGAAGCGCGTGCTGCTGCGTTGAACCTCGAAAAAGAGGGATATGTTGCCTTTATCGCCGATATTTATGGTGTAGGAAACACACCTGCGAATAATGAAGCGGCTGCGAAACTTTCCAGCACATACAAGAATGATTACCAGGCTTACCAACGCAGAATCTCACTGGCTTTGGAGCAGCTGGAAGCACAAGGCGCGAGGGCAGATAAAATTGCTGTGATCGGATACTGTTTTGGCGGTACGGGGGCACTCGAAGCGGCGAGGGCGGGATTTAACCTGCAGGGAGTGGTTTCCATTCACGGCGGATTGAGTAAAGATGCAAACCGGCCCAATAAGCCCATTCATGCGAAGGTGCTGGTGGAGCATCCGGCAGAGGACAAGAGTGTTTCCCGGGAGGATCTCGACAATCTGGTAACAGAGTTGAATGAAGGCACCGCCGATTGGCAAATCATTACCTATGCTCACACCGGCCATACGTTCACAAATCCTGAGTCGCCCGAATACAACGAAGTGATGGCAAAGAGAGCATGGAGCCACACATTGTTGTTTCTGGAAGAGGTATTGAAATAATTCACTTATTTTCATAATAATTTGAATTACCTGGCTCATATATATTTTTCGGATCGCTGTCGTCAGGTTGCCGTGGGCAACTTCATCGGAGATTTTGTCAAAGGCCGGGGATATAAGGCGTATCCTTCGGGCATCAGAAAAGGAATCCTTTTGCACAGACAAATCGATCATTTTACCGACAACCACCCGGTATTTAAGGAGACTGTGGAGCTACTCCGGCCATCTTTTGGTCGCTATTCAGGAATCATGGCCGACATGTATTATGATTATCTGCTCGCCTCCGATTTTGAACGGTACAGCAATGGACGGAGCCTCAATCAATTCGCCCGAAATTTCTACCTGTCTGTTTTACTTTACTACTGGTGGTTGCCCGAAAGGGTCAAGGGGTTTATTTTCCATTTTATCGGAACCAACCGTCTCCAGAAATATGAGACTTTTGCCGGGCTGCAGCAGTCGCTCGAGATCATGTCTGTCCACAAGAGTGCGGCCATCAATCCCATCCTCGGCATCGAGTTCCTTGCAGCCAACGAACCACAACTAAGAAACCATTTCGATCAATTCATGACGGAGGCGCTGCAAAAGTTTCCCCACTCCTAATAGAGAATAAAGTTTGCAGATTTATTTTTCAATCGTAAATTTGCAAAGAAATGGTTGAACGACATAGGAACAAACCATTTTGATTCATTTGTAAAAATTCGGGAAACACAATCCTATTTCATGGAATCATTTATCGCCATAGATTTCGAGACAGCCAACCAGCATCGATCCAGTATTTGCAGTGTCGGAGTTGTGAGGGTTGAGGACGGAACAATAAGAGATCGTTTTTATAGCCTTATAAAACCTAATCCGAATTTCTATTGTCATTGGGCAACGGAAATCCATGGTATTAACTACTACGATACGATTGACGCACGGCCATTTCCCGAAGTTTGGAAGAATATAGAAGAAAAATTTTCCGGTTTACCATTTGTTGCCCACAACAGCTCTTTCGACGAGGGCTGTTTGAAAGCTGTATATGAATTATATAACTGATGTTTCGCAGTTAAAAATGAAGTTGATAATCAGAGGATAAGAGAAAAAAAAGCAGCATATTTTAGCTAATATATCATTGAAAATGATTATCTTAGCGATGGAAACCAAACCATTAAAATATGC
>Ga0209212_1000196_pt1 | contig 126880 bp, 126 predicted proteins | sample RifGroC2_FD_183996 | JGI IMG/M metagenome (GOLD analysis project Ga0209212, IMG submission 183996) | Groundwater microbial communities from Rifle, Colorado, USA - Groundwater C2 (SPAdes) (version 2) | ecosystem: Environmental > Aquatic > Deep subsurface > Groundwater | place: Rifle, Colorado... | reverse complement strand
TGGGAAGATCGTAACGGTCGAAGACCACGGCATCACCGGCGGACTCGGCAGCGCGGTTTCAGAGGTGGTGGCGGAGCTGGGGCACGGCCGGGTCAAACGGGTCGCCGTGGAGGACTTCGCCGAATCTGGAGACGCCGAAGGGCTTTACAAAAAATACGGCCTTTCAGAGGACAACATCGCCGCCAGGGCTCTGGATTTGCTTCAGAGCTGAGGCCCAAGTTTTCCCTGACTTCTTGAACCCCGCTCGCACCGCCTGCTGGAGACCGCCCGGTGGAAAAGAATAAAATTGAGATCCGGAATCCCGCGACCTTAGAAAAAATTGCCGAACTCTCGCCCGCGACGGCGGAGGATGTGGCACAAGCCGTAAGCCACGCGCGCCAGGCCCAAGCCGTTTGGCAGGAAATGAGTTTTGGCGCAAGGGCTAAGACCCTGTACCGTTTTCGCGATCTGCTGATCGACCACCAGGATCAGATCGCCGACATCCTGACTGCGGAAACAGGCAAGCCCAGAGCCGAAGCCTATGGCAACGAGCTCTTTTACGTCTGCGATGCCATCGGTTTTTGGGCAAAGAACGCCGCCAGGTATCTCAAGCCGGAAAGGCTTCGACCGCACCTTTTCAAGACGAAAAAGGTGGTCTCCGGCTATAGCCCTCTCGGAGTGGTTGGAATCATCAGCCCGTGGAATTTTCCCCTGGCCCTCACCGTAGGCGAGTCGATCCCAGCCCTGATGGCAGGCAATGCAGTGGTGATCAAACCCTCGGAGCTCACTCCCCTCTCCGCCCTCCTCGGAGCCCAACTGGCAGCCAAGGCCGGCTTCCCCGTAAATCTCCTTCAGGTTCTCGTCGGGACCGGTGCAACCGGCGAGATCCTGATCGCTCATGTCGATATGATCTCTTTCACCGGCAGCGTGGCAACGGGCAAGAAGGTGCTTGTCCGCGCGGCAGAAAGATTGATCCCGGTGACTTTGGAACTGGGGGGCAAAGATCCCATGATCGTTCTCCAGGACGCCGATTTGGAGCGCGCGGCAAATGCCTGCGTCTGGGGCGCCTTAATGAACTCCGGACAGGTCTGCACCTCGATCGAGCGCGTTTACGTGGAAGAGGCCGTTTATCCGCATTTTGTCGAAATGGTCGTGAAAAAAGTTCAGTCTCTGCGGCAGGGACCGAGCGACGGCGAAGTAGAGCTGGGAAGCATGACCTCCGAGGCCCAGCTCAAAAAGGTAGAGTCCCAGGTCGAAGAGGCGCTCCGCAAGGGCGCCAAGCTCCTCACCGGAGGCCGTCGCAAAGCAAATTCCCCAGGGCTCTATTACGAGCCTACCGTACTTGTGGATGTCAACCATGAGATGGCAATCGCACAGGAAGAGACCTTCGGCCCGGTCATTCCGATCATGAAGGTGAAAGACCGCGACGAGGCGGTGCGCCTGGCCAATGATTCCCGCTACGGCCTCGACGGCAGCATCTTTACCCGCGATAAAAAAAGCGCATGGGAGATGGCGGAAAAAATCTCGGCCGGATCGGTATGCATCAATGACTGCTTGGTGAACTTTGTTATTCCCGAGGCGCCCATGGGCGGGATCAAAGAGAGTGGTCTGGGACGTCGCCACGGCATTGAAGGAATTCGCAAATACTGCCGGCAAAAGACCATCGTTATGGATCGGTTGGGGCTCAAAAGCGAGTTCAGCTGGTTTCCGACAACAAACCGGAAGATAAACTTATTGCGCCGGGCCCTGAGGTTGCTCTTCCGTTCCGGATGGAGGAATAAGCTCTCGGCGCCAGGCCGAACTCGCTAGGTTCCAGACCCGACGGACGGCTGCCCGACACCCGGATACCTATTGACTTACGCTTCAAGAAGATGGAAATTCACCCCCCGGGAACCCTTGAAGATGCTTTAAGACCCAGGGGACAGGCGCCCGGCGAATGAAGTCCTACTTATGAATTATAGCGGAAAATACTTGGCAATCGCTGCAGAGGAAAGACCGGCAGCTGGAAAAACACTGAAAGAGGCGCCGATGAAGGGTCCTTGGTGGTCGGGTGTCATAGTGGATTCCATCCTGGGGTTCAGCGCCACTCTGGTATTCGTCCTCGCCGGCGTTCTCTTCCTTAGAAAACGGCTCGGCCAGCGGGGCCATCCGAAATACAGCACGAAGCCGCCAGGCAAACTTCCTGATGAAAAACAGCAAAGGAGATCTTAAATGAGTAAAGACCTGCATGGGTTTATCGCCCTGGAAGAAAAGAAAAGACCGGGATCTGTCATCCGCGTGAAGGAAAGGGTGGACTCGAATAAGCACGAGACCATCGCCTACTTAAAGCACCTGGATCTGCGCGGCGAGCAGAAAATGGTTTTGTTCGAGAACGTGCCCGCCCTCAATGGCCAAGCTTCCGCCTTTCCGCTTTTTTACAACCCCTGGGTAACCCGCCAGCTTTGCGCCGACGCGCTGGGCATGGGGGAACTCAAATCCAACATGGATTTGAGCCTTGAGGTGGCCCGGCGGGAGCTCTTGAAGGGAGAAGTGGAAACTCTCCCAAAAGGAAAGGCCCCCTGCAAAGAGGTCGTGCTCAAGGGGCCCCAGGCCGACGTGCGAATCCTCCCGATCTCCATGCACCAGAAGGACGATGCCGGCCCCTATCTCACGATGGCCTGCGTCATGAAGAGCATGACAGACGGGTTTTACGACATCACCTTTACCAAGAACATGTACTATGAACCCAGGAGGATGAGTTTCTCAGCCCATCTCCACCACCATCTCGAGGCGATGACCACGGAGTACGAGAAGAAAAATAAACGCGCCCCGGTGATCGTCGTTTTAGGCCACCACCCTGCTTTTTACCTTTCCAGTTGCTGCATGACTCCTTACGGCAACAACGACTACCTCACCGCCTCGGCCTTTCTCCAGGAACCTCTGCGGCTTACCCCGTCGGAAACCTGGGGCGAGGATTTCCTCGTGCCGGCGGACGCCGAGGTCATCATCGAAGCAGAGGTTCCCCCGCATGTGCGCGAGTCGCAAAACCCCTTCGGTGAGATCCTCGGCTATTACCAGCCGGAGATGAAGGTCCCGGTCATCGAAGTGACCGCCATTACCCACCGCAAGAATGCGATTGTCGAGGATTTTATGCCGGGCCAGATGGATCACTGGAATCTGGGAGGGATCCCCAAAGAGGGGAGCGTGTTTAACATCATCAAAAAGAACCTCCCCGGGATCAAGGCGATCCATCTCCCACCGTCGGGTTGCAGCCGCGTCATTTGTTATATCTCCATTAAAAAAGAATTTATTAACGACCCGAATAAGGCGGCCATGCAGGCCTTTGTCGAAATGCCCAATCTTAAATTAGCGGTTGTTGTGGATGACGACATCGACGTCTTCAACGAGCGGGAGGTCCTGTGGGCGGTAGGCACGAGGACCCATTGGGATAAGGATATCGAGATCGTCCGCAAGGTCCAGAGTTTCCGAGGCTGGCTGGGAGATTCCGTGGCCATGATCGACGCCACCAGGCCGCTCAAGGGAGATTTCCCCAAACGGAATGAGGTCCCTGAGGACGCGATGGAGCGGGTGAAGAAATTTTTCAAATAGATCCGGCGCCAATTTAAGCAAAGGAATAACATGTCCCCAAGTCTCATCACAGGACTGCCCTTATTCAAGCGGGGAAAGGTGCGGGATATTTATGTTGTCGGTGACCATTTACTGATGGTGGCGACGGACCGCATCTCTTGCTTCGATGTGGTCCTGCCGACTGAGATCCCCGGCAAGGGGAAGATCCTGACCTCCCTTTCCCTCCATTGGTTTGGGGTAATGGAGGACATAGCGTCGAATCACCTGCTGGCGACCGATGTCGCCAAGTTTCCTCCTGTCTGCCACCGCTACCGTGACCGGCTGGAAGGTCGCAGCATGTTGGTTAAAAAAGCGACGCCCGCGCCGGTGGAATGTATCGTCAGAGGCTACCTTTTCGGTTCCGCGTGGAAGGAATACGGGAGCAACGGCAGCGTCTGTGGCATCTCGCTGCCAAAGGGCCTGGTTGAGGGCGCCAGGCTGGAAAAGCCTCTCTTCACCCCTTCGACGAAAGCGCCGGTAGGCGAGCATGACGAAAACATCACCTTCGCCCAGATGGTGGATCGAGTCGGAAAGAAAAGGGCCGAGAAAATGCGCGACATCAGCATCGCCGTCTACCTCCGGGCGCGGGAGATGGCAGAAGCCAGGGGGATCATCATCGCGGATACGAAGTTGGAGTTCGGCATGATCGACGGGGAGGTAATCCTGATCGACGAACTTCTGACCCCGGATTCCTCCCGTTTTTGGCCAAGGGAAGGATATCAGCCGGGAAAGTCGCCTGGGAGCTTTGACAAGCAGTACGTGCGGGACTATCTCTTGAGCCTCAACTGGGACATGAAGCCCCCTGCCCCTCTGTTACCACCGGAGATCGTCCGGAAGACGCAAGAAAAGTACGCCGAGGCCTTGCGGCGGCTGACGGCGCCTCCTGCATAATTTTCCGCAAGAGTCGAGTTGCCTTCCCGACATCGCATCTTTTCCGCGCCCAGTCCACCCGTTACAACGTCAGGAATGCTGAAGCGCACAGTCCCAAGCCGCACAGATAAGTCCCAAGGGCCCCCAGGAAACGGAGTGGTTCGGGTCTGTCAAGGCTCGGAGCCAGGATCAATCCAAGCGCATGCAGGTAGCGGCTCGCAGTCGCGATCCCCATCATCCAGAGCGCCCAAAGTGAAGGTTCACGGGAGCCGACGAGAAGTATCAGCACCGCAAGCATGGGGGCATACTCCGTTGTGTTTCCGTGCGCGCGCACCCACTTGTACAGACGGTCAGTAGGATTTGGCGTATAGCCGAAGTTCACTCCGGTGCGCCCGCGCATCCAAGAGACAACAAAGCCGAGTCCGAATACGAGAGCGCCGAGCAACGCGGTACAGATGATAGCTATTGTCATGGAGACCTCCTGGTTAGCGAGCGCGCTGATGATTACAGTGACTTGCTAGGCGGCCTACCGGGGGCTACAGAATCCCCCACAACACTCCCAGCAGCAGCATTATGGCCAACGTAAGCCAGAAGAAAAGGTGCTCTTGCCAGGTTGTGTACTTCGGCCGTTGAAAAACGTTGTAATGTCCGAGCTCGGTGAGCATATAGCCAAACACGCCGATGACCGCAAGAACGGTCGCTCTATAGGTTCCGAGGAGATCATCGTTCTGCGCGGCAAGGTGTCCGAGGGGCACTATGATGCCGAACACGGCCAGAATAGCCATGCTGAACAGCAGAAGAATGAAGCCGAATTTAAAATGGCGCAGTTCCGGGGCGAACGTAAGTTCGCGGTTAAGCGCCCACCAGAAACCGGCGAAGAGGAATCCGAAAAACACAATTGCCGCTGTGATGTACACATCCGGATTCATAGCTTCCCTTTTCTCTCTCTCAACGCTCTCCAGACGCGCTCCGGGGTGAGAGGAAGATCTTTGATGCGGATGCCTTTGCCGCGGGCGAGGGCATTGGTGATCGCAGGGGCGACGGAGACAAGTCCCCCCTCCCCCATTCCTCTTGCGCCGTGGGGGCCGGGACCGTCTTCGTTCTCGACCAAAACGGTATGAAATTCTTTGGGAACGTCAGGAAACCTGGGAACGCGGTAATCGACCAGGTTGGAATTGACGAGCTGGTCACCTTCATAGACCATCTGCTCGAACATCGTGTGGCCGATCCCCATCATGGCAGCGCCTTCCTCCTGGCCGACGCACCCCTCCGGATGGATCGCCTTGCCCACGTCCGCCACTGAGACATAGCGCTTGATAGCGACTTCTCCGGTCTCCTCGTCCACATCGAGCTCTGCGGTTCCCATACCGATCTCCCAGAATACCGGCAGGGTGCCCGTGATCTCCGGCCCGACATCGCCATGACCGATCAGCTCGCCTCCGGAGCCGCCGAAACGTCGCTGCATGGCTTCTTTAAAAGTGAGCCTCATCTCGCCGCAGATCATGGCGCCGTCAACTAGACGAATCTGGCTGGGTTTGGCATGAAAACTCTCCGCGCCGATCTTAAGAAGCTGTTGTTTGAGATCGCGCGCCGCCCGCAGAACCGCAGTTCCCATGAGCGTCGTGGAGCGGCTCGAACCCGTAGATGCGTCGTAAGGCGTGACCTTGGTGTCCGCCCCGCCGATCTGGATCGCGTCCAGCGGCAAGCTGAGCTCCTCGGCGATGATCTGGGAAAGGACTGTTCTTACTCCCTGCCCCATCTCCGTGCTGCCGGCAAAAACGGCCAGCAAGCCATCCGACTGAAAACGAACCATCGCAACGGAAATCGGCGTCGCGCCGGCATTGGTCGCGCCGCAGGCAAGCCCCATCACCGCGCCCTTTTTCTTCGAGCGCCTCTTCCACTGACTCGCCGAGACGAGCTTCTTGAGGCTTGAGGCGAGGTTCGCATCCATCCCGCGCAGCTTGGGACGAAGCTCCTCGCCCTTTTTGAGAAAATTCTTGAGTCTTAACTCCGCCGGATCGATCCCCAGCCTGGAGGCAATGATATCCATCTGGGACTCGGAGGCGAAGATCGTCTGCGGCGCGCCGATGGCGCGAAAAGAGCCCGCCGAACCGGAATTCGTGTAAACCGCATAGGCATCGCTCCGGATGTGAGAAATCCTGTAAGGACCCAGGACCCTGGTGGCAGCGCGAATCGCGACCGCAGGACCGTTGTCTGCGTAGCCGCCTGTGTCGAGATAAATCTCCGCCTCACGCGCGACCAGAGTGCCGTCTCTCTTGACCCCGGTCTTCAATCTCACTCCGGCTCCATGCCGGCGGACGGTGAGCATGGATTCGGTAACCGAGTTGCAAATCCTGACTGGCCTCCTTGCCTTGCGCGCCAGGGCGACCACCAGCGGCTCGAATTTTGTATAAGACTTGCTGCCGAAGCCGCCGCCCAGGAAAGGGATAATTATTCTTACCTTGGCGGGGTGCAGGCCAAAGATCTTGGCGAGATCGCCTCGAACCTGAAAAGGATGCTGGGCCGAGGACCAGACCGTAATCCCCTCATCGTTGAAATCCGCGATGACCGAGTGGGGCTCCATGGCATAGTGGTAGACCATGGGAAAGGTGAAGGTATCTTCAAAGATCTCATCGGACTCGGCGAAGCCCTGTTCGACATTGCCCTTTTCCACATGCTCGTGGCTGCAGATGTTATCGCTCAAATTCTCATGGATCAGCGGCGCCCCTTTGCGCAGAGCGGTATTCAGACCAACGGCCGCGGGCAGCTCCTCGTAACTGACCGATATCAGGGAGAGGGCCTCCTCGGCAGTCTCCTGATCCTCAGCCGCGACCGCAGCCACCGGCTCTCCTGCATAACGGACCTTTTTGATAGCGATGACCGGTCGCCCGCTATAATAGGGATCGACGTCGGAAATATCGGCCGCGGTGAGCACCGCGGCCACGCCGGGGAGCGCCTCGGCCGCAGAGGTATCGATACTTAGGATGCGCGCGTGGGGATAAGGGCTGCGCAGTATTCTGCCGTAGAGCATCCCGGGAATCTTGAGATCCCCGGTGAATTTTGCCTTCCCCGTTACCTTCTCAATCCCGTCTACCCTGAGAACATTCTGGCCAACGAACTTAAATTCCGGCTTCGCCATTAACCTTCAATCACCTTCTTCCACTTGGCCCTGACTTTTTCCTTAAGTTCAGGGCTCGATTCGGCGACCGGCGGAAAATCTTTTATCCATTCGAAGGGACGGCAGGCATCGATGACGGCGCGGGAATTAAAGCCCTTCTTCCCGGGCTGAATTCTTGGATCGAGCGGGCCGCTCCAGCAGCGCCTGATGATCTCGATCGATTCGACCGGGTCGGAGCGCGTGGCCAGAGCCCACAGGACATCAAAGGTATTGGTGGGATCGATGTCTTCGTCCACCACGACCACGTAGCGGCCCAGATAGGCGCCGGCATGGACCTGAGAGGCAACGAGCATCGCCTGGCGCGCATGACCCGGGTAGCGCTGCTTGATGGCAATGATATTGAGCAGTCTGCCCCCTCCCGCCTCATGGCACCACACCCCTTTCACGTCCGGCACTCCGGCCCTCTCGACCTGATCCCAGATCAAAGCGGATTTTACGAAACACTTCGCGAGGGAATAGTCCGAGGGCGGTCTTCCCGGCCTGGCGCAGCAAAGAATGGGGTTATTGCGGTGATAGATATTCTCTACCCGCACCACCGGTTCCGGCCGGGTCGAGCTGGCGTAGTAACCGGTCCATTCGCCGAAAGGACCCTCGCTCTGAACATCCTTAGGATCCATAAATCCTTCGATAACGATCTCTGCCTGCGCAGGGAAAGGAAGCCCGGTCGCCTTGCCCTCGATGACTTCGATCGGCGCCCCCTTGAGGCCGCCGGCATAGTCGAACTCGGAGACACCGTAGTCGATCTCGTTCCCGGAGACCATAAAGAGGATCGGGTCCTGGCCGACAGAGATGATGACCGGACATGGTTTCCCCTGATCGAAATATTTCTGGCGCTGGATGCGACCGTGCTTTCCTGGGGAGATATAAAGACCCATGCTGTTCTCGTTATGGACCATCCCCCGGTAGGCGCCGAAGTTCACCCAACCCTCCTCGGGATCTCGCGTGATCACCAAGCAGGCTGTCCCGATAAAGCGTCCGCCGTCCAGCTCATGCATGAAAGGGACCGGAAATTTGAGCAGATTGACATCCTTGCCCGAAAGAACATTCTCCATGACCGGCCCCTTATTGACCACCTTGTGCGGGATCGGCTTGTGCACCGCGAGCTTCTGGCGAAAGGCTCGTACCAGGTCCAGCCCGGAAAGTTCCAGGGGCAGCCCGAGATTGAGGGCCATTCTCTTAAAGGAGGCGTTTTGAGCAAAGAGCGCGGTGTAGCCCTTGGGATAGCCCTTAATGTTATCGAACAAAACAGCCGGCACAGGCCCCTTGCTCTCGCGAGCCACCAGTTCGGCGAGGGTCCCCATCTCCAGATTCCAATCCGCTCCGTCGATCTTCTTGAGCTCCCCCATGCCGTCAACAATCTCAATCCACTCGCGCAGGTCACTGTAAGCCGGGGTCTTCCCGGCCTTAATTTCCTTTTCAGCAATTTTTTTCGCTTCTAACGCAGTCATTGGATTTCCTCCCTCAATTTAGTTACTCGTTGCTGGTCAATCTCCCAACATCGACTCGCCCATCCCCTCGATATCTTCCGCGGGGAGCCCGTTACAACTCTGCGGGTCGAGATGAAGGTAGACTTTCTCCCCGGGACTCATACTGAGAAAAGGATGGGTGTGGACCGCCAACAACATGTCGCCGACGGCAATCTGACAGTGATAAGCATCTCCCATAAAGATCGCCTCCTTCACCGTCCCCTCCACCACATTGTCAAGCCCCTGCGGCTTTTCCTTATGCACCGGGATGTGCTCCGGACGGATAGATAACACCACCGGCTGATCCTTCGCGAGACCGCTAGCGGGGATAAAGAAAAGTATCCCCCTCTTGGTCTCCATCCTTCCCGGCTTGGAATCGCCTCCCAGCTCGATCACCTTCCCCTCGATCAGATTGGTGAGACCCAAGAAGGTCGCAGTAAACTTTCTCTTCGGCCGGGAATAGAGCTGGTGCGGCGTGCCCACTTCGATCAGTTTCCCCGAGTGCATCACGGCGATCTGATCGGAAATAGCGAGCGCTTCGGCCTGGTCGTGGGTGACAAAAATAGTCGTGATGTTGACCCGTCGCTGGAGCGCCTTGATCTCGAACCTCATTTGCACTCTCAGCTTCGCGTCCAGGTTGCTCAAGGGCTCGTCCAGAAGCATGACCTTGGGCTCGTTCACCAGGGCCCGGGCAAAAGCGACCCGCTGCTGCTGGCCGCCGGAGAGTTTCGGCGCCGGCCGGTCTTCCAAACCGTGCAGCCCGACGACTTTTAATACATCCTCTACTCTTTTTCTAATTTCGCTCCTGGGGCGGCGTTGGATGGTCAGCGGATATGCGACGTTCTCGAAGACGGTCATATGCGGCCAAATGGCGTAGGACTGAAAGACCATTCCGATAGGACGCTTGTTGGTCGGGATATAAACCCTCTCCCCGGAGGCAAAGACTGCCTTGCCGTCAATGCTGATCTTTCCACCGTCAGGCCTTTCAAGTCCGGCGACGCATCTGAGAGTCGTGGTCTTGCCACATCCACTCGGTCCCAAAAACGTATAAAGGGAGCCTTCCGGGATATCCAGCGAGACGCCCTTCAGAACGTGGACTCTTTCTCTGTCCTCCCCAAAGTATTTCTCCAGGGACTCAATTTGAACCATGAACTTCTTTTCTGCCATCACGCCTCCCTATTTTTCATTCCGCGATCCCTATCTTAGCCCCGAGTTTACGGGCGACAAAAGCCATAACAACCAGTAAAAGAACCATCAGGACCCCGAGGGCGCATACGTAAGTGTACTGCCCCCCTTCCCACAGGTCAAAGGCCATAATGGAAAGAACGGTGCTATTGTACGAATAGAGTAAGATGGACGTGGAAAGCTCTCTCAATGCGATGATGCTTATGTAAATCCAGCCAGCCACAAACCCCGGCATAAGCAGGGGTAGAAGAACTTTCCTGAAGGTTTGAAACCAAGTACCGCCGCTTGCCAGAGAGGCCTCCTCAAGTTCCTTATTGATCTGAATCATTGAGGCCGAGGCGGCGCGAATGCCATAAGGCATGAACTTCGTGATATAAGCAAGCAACAAGACCCAGATCGTCCCATAGATCGGGATCGGCAAGGTCAGGTAAACCCATATCAGGCTTACGCCCAACACAATCCCCGGCATGGCAATAGGGATAAAGGTCATATTATCGAGAAACGCCCTGCCCGGAAGCTTACTTTTTACTGTGATCCAGGCAATCACCGAGGTCAGGAGCATGACCAGTGTGGCTGAACCCACTGAGAGATAAAAGCTGTTCTTAAAGGCAGTCAAGGCCAATGGGTAGTTCAGAATATACTTATAATTGGCGAGGGTCATCTTAGCCATAAGCTCGCGCGAGGGAACCCCGTAATAAGGGATAAAAGAGGACCAGAGAAGCACAAACACAGGTAGGAGCACGGCCAGGAAGAAGATAAAAAAGGCGCTGGCGCAGGTAACATACTTCCATGGTCCCAGATCAATAACCCTCGGGCGGTAACCTTTGCCTGTGACCGTCGCATAGCGCTCTTCCCGCCTGGTAATCCTTCCGTAGATAAGAACGCCTACCGTGCTGATGATCAAGAGCGTGACGGCATAAGAGCCGGCAAGCCCGAAATCAGAGGGGAACTGATGGATGGCAAGAAAGATTTTGGTGGTAAAAACCGAAATCCTCGCTGGAACGCCTATTAAGGCCGGGACCTCAAAGGCCTCGATCCCGCGCACGAACATAATGAGCAGGGCGCCAAACATGGCGGGGCGCATCAGCGGGAGCGTGATGCGCCTGAAGGTCGTAAAGGTGCTGGACCCCGCGCTTAGGGAGGCCTCTTCCAGGGAGGTATCCATGTTACGGAAGGCCGCCGACATCAGCAAAAAGACCAGGGGATAGAGGTGGATCGCCTCGGCCCAGACCATTCCCCCCATGGAATAGACATTAAAGGGGGCCGACTCCAAACCCAGAAGCTCCTTAACCGCCAAATTGATCAGCCCGATCTTGGGGCTGAGAAGGAGAATCCATGCGATGGTGCTGAGGATCCCTGGGATGATGAAAGGGATAAGCGCCATCACGACAAATAGCTTTTTCAGCGGCGTGTTGGTCCGCTCGCTGACCCAGGCTAAATAGGTCCCGATCAAAAAAGATATCGCCGTGGTCCCTACGGCAAATTTGAGCGAGTTCCAGAAGAGGAGATAAAACTCCCGATCGAAGTAGGCCTTGACGTAATTCTGAATCGTATAGGTAGCCCCTGGCTCTCCGATGGGCGCGCTGCGGATGCTGCCGTAGAGGAGCATGACCAAAGGGATCCCCGCGAGATAGAAAACAAAGAGGGAGCATCCTATAAGAATCAGAGTCTGGGAGTTGAAGAACCTGCCCGCCATCTTTTCTCCGGGGCCTGTTCGCTAGGCATCGATATTATAGGTCACCTGATCCGCGACCATAGACTTGCGGACCTCCTCTTCAATCTGGTTCCACAGGGAATCTTCGTAGTCCAGAAATTTCTTGTCCCGTTTCACCGCCAGGGGTCGGGGTCTGGGGATGTCTATTTTCAAAACCTCTTTGACTCTTCCAGGCCGTGAGCCAAAGATAATAACGCGGTCGGCCAGATAGATCGCCTCGTTGATCTGGTGCGTGATGAAGATAACCGTTTTTTTGGCCTCGGTCCAGATCCGGAGCAGTTCCAGCTGCATGATTTCCCTGGTCTGGGCATCGAGCGAGGCAAACGGCTCATCCATAATCAGGATCTGCGGGTCCACGGTGAGCGCCCTGGCCAGGTTACATCTCTGCTGCATACCACCGGACAACTCATGCGGATAATGGTCTTCGAATCCGGAGAGCCCCACCAGTTTGATGAATTTGAGCGCCCTTTCCTTCTCCGCTCGACCGTCTAGTCCCCGGCATTCCAGTCCAAATAGAACGTTCTTCAACACCGTCCGCCAGGGCATAAGACACGGGTCCTGAAACACCATCGCCCTGTCCATCCCCGGCCCCGTGACCTCCTTCCCGTCGAGCAGAATTTTGCCCCCGGTCTGCTTGAGCAATCCATCCGCAATATTGATAAAGGTGGTCTTGCCGCAGCCGCTCGGACCGACGATGGTAACAAACTCGCCCTCCTCTACAGCGAGGTTGACGTTGTCGAGGGCCAAGAGCCTGCCGCCGGTTCTGGGCTGGTAGTACTCCATCCGGAGCCCGACTGCCTGTAATTTTGATTGTGCCATTGATTCCTCCTGAATAAAATTTTCTTTTCTATAAGCCTCTCGGAAAATCTTGTTGGCCGGTCGTTAAATCCTTTCCCCCTCTGCAAGATTTATTCATGTTTCTTGACAAGGGGAAGATGATCGGATATTTCTTTTGAGTCGGGGTTTTATACGTAATAAAGCAAGAATGCAAGAGGCAAAGGGGCGGCGGGAAACTCCCCACACCTACCACCGGCCTTCGTTTTCTTAAAAACCTTAAGGAGGACAAATGAGCGCAGATCTAGTTATTAAAAACGGATGGGTAGTGACACCCGAGGAAACCATTAGGGGCGGTGTCGCGATCAAGGACGAAAAATTCGTCGCCATTGGGACCGACGATAGCCTGCCCAGGGGCAAGGAAGAGATCGACGCCAAAGGGAAGCATATCTTGCCCGGCATCATCGACGGCCATGTCCATTTCAGGGAGCCGGGAATAAGCCATAAAGAGGACTTTACGACCGGCTCCACCGCCGCGGTGTGCGGCGGAGTCACAATGGTGATGGACATGCCCAATGTGGTGCCTCCTACGGCGGATGCGGAAAAGGTGAGAGAGAAAATTAAAATCGCTGAGGGAAAATTTCTCACCGATTATGCCTTTTTCGCGGTGGTGGTTCAGACCAACACCGACCAGATCCTCCCCATGGCGGAGGCAGGCGTCATCGGCTACAAGATCTTCTTCGGAGAGACCATTGGCAATCTCCCCTTCCCCGACGACGGGATGTGCCTCGAGGCCTTCAGCTTTATCTCTCAATCGAAGCTGCCTCTCGGCATCCACGCAGAAAACCGCCAGATCATGAGCTATTACACCAACAAACTGAAGGCCGAAGGCAAGAACGATCCGGTCTACTGGGAGTCCTCCCGCCCGGACATCTGCGAGGCGGAGTCCGTGGCCCATGCCCTGTTTTTTGCCGAGACATTCAAGACCAAGCTCCATGTGTACCATACGAGCTCCAAGCAGGCCGCCTGGATGGTGCGGGATGCCAAGGCGCGAGGTTTAAGGGTAACCGCCGAAACCGGACCGCATTATCTCCTGCGGGAACCTAAGGATATGGAAAAGGTAGGACCGCTCCTCAAGATGAATCCCCCGGTGCGCAGCCGTGACCACGGGGAGGTCCTCTGGGACGGTCTCCTCAAAGGTTATATCGATATGATCGCCACAGATCACTCCCCCCATACCCTGGAGGAAAAAGGGTCGGACCTATATGGCAAGATGACCAAGCCGGCCATCTGGGACTGCATCTCCGGCTTCTGCGGCGTGGAAACAGCGGTGCCGGTGATCCTGACCGAAGTCAACAAGGGACGCTTGACCTTGAACCAGTACGTCAGGGTCACGTCGGAAAATCCCGCCAAGGTCTGGCAGATCTACCCTAAAAAGGGGGCCATCCGGGTCGGCTCAGACGGGGACGTGACAATCGTGGACATGGATAAGGAAGGGGTTATCGACGTCAACAAACTCCACAGCAAGAATAAGCCCAGCCCGTGGCATGGTTGGAAGGTAAAGGGAATGCCCGTGTGCACTATCGTGCGCGGCCATATCCAGATGCGCGATGGGGAAGTCGTGGGGAAACCCGTCGGCAAGCTGGTGCGCCCGAACGTATGAAGACGTTACTCGTATACTCGTTACTCGTGTACTGGTTAACGGGATAACGAATAACTAATAACCAGTAACGAATAACATGAAGCGTCCTGAACCCCTGGAAATCTTCCAGCCGACCTCGATCAAAGAAGCCGGCACAATTCTAAAAGAGAACGGTCCCGGCGGACGTTTCCTCGCAGGAGGGACGGACCTCGTCATCGCCATCAAGGAAAAAGGATTAGTGCCGAAGTACGTGGTGGATCTCAAGAGGATACCAAACCTCTCAGGCATACGCGAAGAAACGGATGGAAGTTTAACTATCGGCGCTTTAACCACGATGCGCGAGATTGAAACCTCGCCCTTGGTCCGGAAGCGACTCCCCTTTTTGGCCCAGAGCGCGGCTGAGATCGGCTCCATACAGATCAGAAACCGGGCCACCATCGGCGGCAACATGGCAAACGCCACTCCCTCGGCGGATGTGGCGCCAAGTCTCCTGGTCCTTGAGGCCAAGGTAAAAATCGCCGGCGCGAACGGCGAGCGCGTCCTTGCTCTGGAAGATTTCTTCCGCGGGCCGGGGCAAACCGTCATGCTCCCGGAGGAAATCCTTTCGGCAATCCTCATCCCGCCATCTCATCCCCGGCTCGTTGGGGAATACATCAAATTCTCCCCGCGCGAGATGATGGACCTCGCTTATGTCGGTGTGGCCGTCGCCCTGGTTCTAAGCGGGAAAGAGCGTAGATGTGAATCGGTACGGATCGCCCTCGGAGCGGTCTCGCCTACTCCCATGAGGGCGCGAAAGACGGAGGCCCTTATCGAAAAGCAGATCCTGACGGAAGAGCTGGCGGAAAAAGCCGGCGCGGAGGCCGCTAGAGAATGCCAGCCCATCAGCGACGTACGCTCCTCGGCCGAATACAGGAGGGCGATGGTCGGGGCCATGACCAAACGCGCCTTGCTCAACGCTGCGGCCCAACGTCCCGGCCCAATTCCGTGGACCGAGAGAAGAGAGAGGCTATATTAAAGTAGGGAGTTTGCAAAGGGGACCATGAAGAAAAAAATCAAGATAACGTTGAACGGTAAGAGCATGTCTCTAGAAATACCGGCGCATCGCCTCCTCCTGGACCTGCTCCGCGACGAGATCGGCCTTACCGGGACCAAGGAGGGTTGCGGCACCGGCGATTGCGGCGCCTGCACCGTCTTGCTCAACGGCAGGCCGGTAAACTCCTGTCTCATTCTCTCAGGTGAACTCGACGGCGCGGATATTGTCACCATCGAGGGTCTGAAGATCGGTCCGGAATTTCATCCTGTTCAAAAAGCCTTCATCCAGGACGGAGGGGCACAATGCGGCTACTGCACCCCGGGGATGCTGATGATGTCCAAGGCTCTCCTGGACGAAAATCTAAACCCCACGGAGGAAGAGATCCGCTTTGCCCTCTCAGGAAACCTTTGTCGCTGCACGGGCTACGCTAAAATCATCCAGGCGGTGCAGGACGCAGCCCGGGAACTGCGGGCCGGGCGCGCTAATCGAGGATAGAGGATTGAGGATCGATGATGGCGGGTATTTTCTATCCTCCATCTTCCATCCTCAGCATTTGAATAGGGAGTCATAAATGGAACAACTCACAATCGTCGGCAAACCCGTCACGAGAGTCGATGCCGGTGAGAAGGTCACCGGGGAGACGGTTTACGGCTACGATCTGGTCCTTCCCAATATGCTTTACGGAAAGGTGTTGTTTAGTCCGAAGCCGCACGCCAGGATCAAGCGCATTAACATCGAGAAAGCCGAACAATATCCGGGCGTAGTGGCCGTGATCACAGGGAAAGACGCGCCGTGGATCCACGGTGAGTCGATCAAGGACAAGCCTTTTCTCGCCCAAGACAAAGTCCGCTGCGTCGGTGAACCGGTGGCAGCAGTCGCTGCCGTCGACGAGGACACCGCGCAGGCCGCAGTTCGTCTCATCGAGGTGGAATACGAAGATCTGCCCGCCTATTTCTCTCCCGAGGAAGCCTGCAAGCCCGGCGCCGTCGCCATTCACGAAAATTTTGCCGGCTATCGCAAGTTTGATTTTATCGTTCCCGGCTCTATGCCTAACGTGTGCGAACATTTCAAACTTCGGACGGGAGACGTGGAGCAGGGATTTCGAGAAGCGGATCTGGTCCTAGAAGAACGTTACTCCGTCCCCGTCATCCAACACGCGGCCATGGAGCCCCACTCGGCCCACGCGCAGGTGGATCCGGAAAGCGGCCGGATTACCATCTGGGTCGCCAACGACGCCCCTTTCCGCGCTTTGCACGAGATCTCCGAGGCCCTGGAGCTTCCCAAAGAAAAGATTCGCTTTATCAACCCGGCTCAGGGAGGCGGCTTCGGATCGAAAGGCGGACTCAAGGTGGAACCCATAGCCGTCGCCTTGGCCTATCACACCAACGGCAGGCCGGTCCGGGTCAAGTTTAACCGCGAGGAGACTTTCATCTCAACGCTCACACGGCATGAAGCGGTCGTCAACATCAAGAGCGGCGTCAAGAAAGATGGCACGCTGGTGGCTCGACAAATGACGATCTATTGGGGGGCGGGAGCCTACGCGGAAAAGAGTCCGACGGTCTGCATCAGAGGCAGCCTGCCTGCGCCCGGGCCCTACCGCATACCTCACGTAAAAGTGGACGGCTATGCCGTCTATACCAACAAGCCGGTAGCCGGTTCCTTCCGCGGCTACGGCATTCCCCAGGGAGCCTGGGCATGCGAACAACATATGGATGAACTCGCCAATCGGCTGGGAATCGACCGGCTCGAGTTCCGCATGAGGAATATCTTTGTCGACGGTGACCTTTCCTATTGGGGAGAGAAACTCCACAGCGTCGGACTAAAAGAGACCCTGACCAAGGCAGCCGAGGCAATCGAATGGGGGCAAAAAGATGAACAGTTCAAGGGTTCAAGGGTTGAAGGGTTAAAGGGAACAAACATTAAGAGAGGAAAGGGCTTTGCCTGCATCTCAAAACCTACGCGCAGCCCGACGACATCCGCGGCCGGAGTGGTGGTCAACGGCAAAGGAGAGGTCAAGGTGCTGGCTGGGACTGTAGAGATCGGCCAGGGTTGCAGCACGATCCTCTCCCAGGTGGCGGCCGAAGAGCTGAAAGTGCCGCTGGAGAAAGTCCGGATGGCGCCGCTGGATACGGACGTCATTCCCTTTGATGCCTCGACCACCTCAAGCAGGAGCACCTATCACATGGGCAATGCCGTTCGGCGGGCAGCCATCGATGTGCGCGAAAAAATCATGGAGATGGCAAGACCAATGCTCGAAGCAAAAAAGGAGGACCTCTCCTTTTCCGACGGCAAGGTCTATCTCAAGGACCAACCGCAGATGGCCCTTTCTATAGGCGAGGTGGTGCGGAGAAAACTCGGGAACGAGGGAGATGTGAGGGGAGACGGATCTTACACCTACGAGATAGGAAAAGATCTCGACCTGGAAACCGGTCACAGCGATCACGCCTCGGCCTTCTACATGTATGCCACCCAGGCCGCCGAGGTGGCGGTAGATGAAGAGACCGGAAGGGTTCGTATCCTACGGATGTCGGCAGCCCACGACGTGGGAAAAGCCATCAATCCTCTCAACTGCGCCGCCCAGATCGAAGGGGGCCTGGCCATGGGGATCGGATCGGCATTGCACGAGGAAATGGTCATTGACAACCAGGGCAAGGTCCGCAACCCCTCTTTTTTAGACTATCATATAGTTACTTCTCTGGACGTTCCAAAGATGATTCCAATCGTCGTCGAGTGTCCGGAACCGGAAGGACCCTACGGAGCGAAGGGCTTGGGAGAACCCGGATTGGCGCCAACCCCGGCAGCCATCGGCAACGCCGTCGCCGACGCCATTGGGATAAGGATCTACGATCTTCCACTCAATCCGGAACGGGTCTACTGGGTAATTCAACAAAAGAAAAAAAAGAAAGTGGCCTAAAAAAGTTAATGTGAGTCCGCCTATTTTAAGGAATCGTCAAAGACGCGCACACCGGCCACCCGTTCAATATAACGCCCGAAGCGATATTTCATTTCCGGCCCATCCATCGGCGGCTCTTGGAGCTTCTTTCCGACCGCTTCCACTTCGAGCACGACGAAGGTGTGGCCCGGAGCCAAAACCGCCTTGTCGAAGTCACATTTAAGGGAATCGAGAGAATCAAAGGCATAGACGCGCTCTATGCCGACGGCCCGCGCCATCGCCGCATAGTCGTTCGACGAGGCATTGGGAAGTCTGGCTTCGTAGGTGGAGCCGTAGCAGCGGTTGGATACCAAAAAGTGAGTCAGGTTTGGGAGATTCATCTGGTGCTCCACCATGAGCATTCCCGGATTCATGCAGAAGGCCCCGTCCCCGCTGAAAACCCATACCGGCATCTGCCGGACACCCAGCGCTATGCCGGCGCCAAACATCGAGGCCAGGCTCATGGAGGCCTCCAGATAAAACGCCCGCTCGGTATCGTGGGTGACTTCCCACCACATCTCCGAACAGTTGCCGGCGGATAAGATCACGAGTTCGCTGGCCCAGCGGCTCGCGATATATTCAAAGCAGTCCCGAAATCGCACTTTATAGACCTCCCGTAAATTTTACTGCTCGCCGCGCAGCACAGAACGTGTAAAACCAACCACCACCGGCCGGCTCATCACACGGGAATGAGTATAGGCCTGCGAGATTATCGATACTTTATTCGGGGAATCCACGACCGTGTAGGGCATGCTGATCGAGTCCATGAGCGGCTTGAGATAGAGCCCGTTCGAGACATGATACTTGGCGTGGTCGCCCATGCTGCCCCGAAGCGTCATAAAGAGAAGCAGCGGAATCTGATAGGTGTAATTGATCTTTGTCAAGGCATAGACGCAGGTCATAAAGCCCGAAGCGCCCATCAACGCGAGCGATCCGGTGCCGCTGAAAAACGCGCCCGAACAGAGACCGATCGCCGACTCTTCCCGGTTCACCGGCACATGGAGGAATCTCTCATCTTTATCAAAGGCCTCGATCAGGTCGGAGATCCAGGTGTCCGGCAGGCTCGCGACTAATTGGATACCGCACTTCGCGACCTGCTCGACGATTTGAGCGGTTATGCCTGTTGCTGCTTTAGCCAAATTTTTTGACCCCAGATTGGCTTATAGCTGTCCCCTTTTCCAACTGTCAAGCCGACCAAAGGTCGAAAATTTGGCCCGGGGGGACTTTAGATCTTTTTCCAACGAGGACTTCCTATCCCTTCGCTTCAGTGTCTCGTCGGCGGGAATGCCGTTCGGGGGCCCGCCTCGCGCGCCGAAAACAATGGGTGGGCTACAAGGTGCAGGCGGTGGAGAGTGTCGATCCCAACGAGCCGGCCAAGGTTAAAGGGGAGCCCACAGACAATTTTATTACCGAGATCCTAACCACCGAGGCGGCTCAAGACGAGATGGCGGGTTTGGCTGAGGCGCTCAAGAGACAACAGAACCAGCATGAGATCAAGCCCGAGGCGCTGTACGCCGATGGCGGCTATGTGACCGAGAAAACTTTAACCGAAGCTGGGACAAAGGGGTCAAGTCTGCTCTTGGCTTTTAAGAGCTAGGCGTTGAGCTTTCTTACTCCGTTCCAGTCGTTAAGCCCTCCAGCGCCTACAAATTTCAGTTCTTAGTTTCGAATTTTGAGTTTTTAGTTTCAGCCTGATCCTCCCGAGGCGGACGGGTCTTTTTCGTTGCAGTACTCGAAAAAAGAGATTCAAAGAAATCGCCTCAAGAATCAGAGCGCCAGAGGAATGCGCTTCGAGCGCCGGATTTGCCGATCCCGCGTCACCAGAGGTATCCTGTGTACGATGCTCGTGGCGCCGATGATCTCATCTGCGGGGTCGCCCTTGAAGTCCAGAGTCTGGATTGCCCGACAAACCTCGAGTGTGAGCGGCCATGTTTGGATTCTAGCAAGAGTTCGTACCAGCTCCGGGTGGTCCAGATCGGCTTCGATGCGGCCTAACTGGGAGAGTTTGCTGATCTCCCAGAGAACGATCGCGGAAATACTCCATGCGTCGCCCGAAAGCAAAGAGGCTTCGCGCCTGGTCAAATCGCCCGTCAACGCGTAGAGCAGGATGTGGGTATCAAGATTCAGCATCCCACTTTACGCCGGTCGATAAGATATTCCCTTTGATTTTGATCTTGCCCTTAAAGCTTCCAATCAGCTTTACGCTGTCGGTATGAATGGGAACGAGCTTGGCAACCGGTTTTCCGTGCTTTGTGATGATAATGCCATCGGGGCCTACACGATCCAGCAGGGCCAGGCACTGCTCCTTGAATCGGGCGGCAGGGACACTCTTCATAAAAAAACTATATAATAAACCGAAAAAATTGTCTAGTCAGAAAAAGTGGACACTTTTCTAAATTCGGTCGTTGGGGGATGCGAGCGGACTATCCCAGGTTTCCCCGCCTGGCCTCGGACACGATATAATCGCAGACGCGAAAGGCGTTTGCCTCGATGGTCAGTGCCGGGTTCAGCCCGCCTGAAGTGACGAAGACGCTGGCATCTATGATGAATAGATTCGGCATGTCATGGGAGCGGCACCATTTATCGACCACCGACGAGCCGGGACTATTTCCCATGCGGCAAGTGCCCATCTGGTGGTTGTGGAGCTTGCGCAGCCGCGAAGGTGGAACGATCACCTTGCTGGCTTTGACCGCCTCGAAGATCTCCCGCGAGCGTTTCGCGAGAAAGCTGCCCAGGCGGATATCGTTCTCATGGCTGGTGTAGGTGATGCGCGCCACGGGAAGACCGAAGCGATCCTTTACCTCGGGATCCAGATCCACCATGTTGCTCTCTACCGGCAAGCTCTCTCCGGTGCAGTGGCTGTGGAGATAGTGACGCCAGCTCTCGCGCATGGAATCTTTGTGCTTCAGGCCCCAGCGCGCGCCGTGAACCGGCTGGAGCGCATAGTCGACGGGATCCCCGCCGTGGGCTCTCGGATGGACAAAGCCGCCGCGAATGAAGCCTCTTCGACTGTCGGTCTTATAGAAGTCCTGCATCACCCTGGTGCAGGGGGATCCCTGATGACCGTCTACGGCTTCGGGGAAAATGGCGATAACAATCGGGCCGGGGGCATGTAGCATCAGGTTCTTCCCTACGAGTCCGCTGCTGTTTCCAACGCCCTCGGGGAAGCGCGACGACTTCGAGAGCAGTAGCAGCCTCGGCGTTTCCACCCCTCCTGCGGCCAGTAGAATCAAACGGGCGGACTGGAACTGTTCGGTTCCTGCTGAGTCGATATAGACCACGCCGGCCGCCCGCCCTCCACTATCCACCGAAATTTCCCGGGCCATAACGAGAGGGCGAATGTCGCATCGCCCGGTGGCCAGCGCCTTAGGCAGGAGCGCCTCTAAAGCGCTCGACTTCGCCCCTACCGGGCAACCGTATCCCGAGCAGAAACCTTTGTTGACGCAGCCCGGCCGCCCGTCGTAAGAACGGGAGAGGATAGCCATAGGCGTCGGAAAGGGATGGAGGCCTAGAGCGCGGCAACCGTTTTCCAGAATGGCGCCGGCGCTGTTGCGCGCAACCGGAGGGACAGGGTAGTCGCGTCTGCGCGGCGGATCAAAGGGATTGGACCATCCTTTGCCTGAGATGCCGATAGTCCACTCCGCTTTCTCATAGTAGGGTTCCATATCCTCATAACTGATAGGCCAGTCCTCGATCGATGTTCCCGCTACAGAGCCGTCGGTAGACTTCACCCGAAAGTCGGATTCGTGAAAGCGCCATGAGAGCCCGCTGTAGTGAACCGTCCCGCCGCCGACGCACATGGCATTGGAGAAGACCTGGACATCCGCGGATAGAAACTCCGTCGGGCTCTGCGCGTTGAGACGCCAGGTGCGGGGTTCCCGCTCCACCGTGGGCCAAAAAAAGTGGCGGCGCTTGGTAGAGATCTCGTCCTCCGGGGCAAAATCGCTCCTCTGGCGCCAGGGACCGCGCTCCAAGATCACAACCGACAGCCCCGCCTCGCTCAGCTCCTTGGCCGCCACAAGCCCGGAAGCGCCAGCCCCAATGATACAGACATCCACAGCTTCATTCCGGCTCATGATCGCTCCTCTTTTTAGGCGACGCGAAATCGTCGGGAAGATGGCCGTCGTACCAGCCAAGCGGCGATGAATACCCCTTCGGATAAGAAGGCCCCGGAAATCCCAGCATAGTCCAGCCCGCGCGGTCTTTGTTTCCGCCATGACGCGGATCGCCATAGAATCCTTCCATAGTATGCCGCACCAGGAGGGAGAAAAACGGGCTGGCTTTTTCTTCCAGCAGCCTGAGGATTCTATCCTGTTGCTCCGGTCCCAAGGAAGAAAACTCTTCCGCGGCAAATTGTCGACGCGCCAGCTCATCAAGCTCTCGGACGCCATCGAAGTACGATTGCGCGTGATCGCCATCGTAGGTAGCAAGCGTCTGTTCGATATAGTCGATGACTCCGGCCTCCAATGCCCCCGGATCATGGTCGGCCGGGATAATTCGCGCCGCCGCCGCTTCAATCGTCGCTCTCTGATGCGAATTCAAGACCATAACGAATCCTTCCTAACCTTATCTAATACAAAACAAATCCGCCGGACAAGCGGGCATGCAACCTAGCGCCCCAGAGCAATAGTGATCGTTCCTCCGACGACGCAGCAGGAGGCAAGAGCGGTAAGGAGCTGTGGCGACATTCAGCAAGACTTAGAACAAAAGGGCGTCGAAGAAAAGAGGAGTTCTCAAACCCCGTAAGCCCTTATTGACAGTATGACTAGTCTATGACTATATAATGGTCATGAGTATTGTAAATGTAGCCACGTTGAAAGAGAAGCTGAGCTATTACCTGAAAAGGGTAAAAGAGGGAGAGGAAGTCGTGGTGACGTCTCACCGTCAACGGGTTGCTCGTATCCTCCCTGCATCTGCGCCAGAGTCCCAGTCCACGGAACCTTCCCGGCCCGTGAAGGATCTCCTAAAGCTGAGAGGGATAAAACCCAGGCGAACCATTTCCGCCGTGGGCACGCTCTTAGAAGATCGTCAGCGCAGATGACAGTTTACGTCGATACTTCCGTGGTCTTACGAGCGCTGTTCCGGGAGCCGAATCCGATAAAGGCCTGGGGTAAATGGGACAAGGGGTATAGCAGCAGCCTGTGGCGTGTCGAGGCGCTAAGAACCGTGGATCGTCTTCGGCTCTCCGGCAATCTTTCTGACGGAGAAGTTGCCGATCTGACAAGAGACATTCGGGTTGTTCACGAGACCTTGGCAATCCACCCGGTAAGTGAAAGGATCCTACAAAGGGCAAGCGAATCCTTTCCGACGGTTGTGGGAACCCTCGACGCCATCCATCTGGCCACGGCCCTAGCCATACGCGAAGTTGAGAAGGTGGACTTTTTCATGACCCACGACCTCCGGCTCAGCACAGCCGCCCGAAGCCTCGGCTTTACAGTTCTTGGCATTGAATAACGCCAAGGAGAAATGGGGTCTTGAATCTCAGGAGAAGAGGATGCTTCTATGCGAAAAAAAATATTCCAGTGGCTGGGAAGAGAGTTCGTCGCCCTCTCCTGCGAGGGCAAGGCAGGGCCCACGGCGAAAGAGCAGACGCAGGATATCTTTCGGCGCTTTGAGGAAGAGCTGCGTTCGCTGGGACTCTCGTTAGACAACACCGTCCGGACTCGGCTCTGGGCAAAAGACAGGCAGAGCCGAAACTTAGGAAGCGGCGAAAGGGTCGTGGTCTTAGCTGGGAAGGCGAGATCGACAAGTTCCAGCTACATCGCGCCGGGCCACTTCGACTCCGACGCCCGCGGCGCTCTGGATCTTCTTGCGATGAGACCGTCGCGCCCGGGTCTTGAAAAAATCCTCAAGGAATACGACCCGCCCATGATCCCCCTGCGCTACCTCATCTACGACTCCGCCGTCTTTCTCTCCGGTGTCACCGCCGTGCTGCCGACACTTGAGAATCAATTGACCGACATCCTCCCCCGCATCGGGGGCTCGCTTAAAGACGCAGGAAGCTCATGGGACAAGGTAGTGAAAGTCTCCTTCTTCCTGCACCGGAGCCAGACGCTTAGTTTGTTAAAGGATCTTTTCCGGCAGCGTGTTGCGGTGGATATTCCGCAGATGGAATACGGTTTCGTGGACGGCTACTCTGCGGAAGGAAAGCTAGTCGAGATCGAAGTAACGGCCGCAATATAGCCGGGCCCGTCTCGACTGAAGAAACGGAGAGTCAGATTTTTTCTGGCGGTCCATTCCCGACATCGACGTCCCCAAACTGGCAACCCTGGAGAGCTGTGTCGCCTATATCTTAAACCGCATTACTCCAAGTTGACGTAAGCCTACTTTATCGGTTAGTCTCCGCCCAAAAATGGTGATCCGGGAAGAGGACGCTCGCCCGTACCGTCCTATACCCTTTTGATCGTGGGACGGCATCTGATGGTCAGGACGATTTCGGAGTTCTCAATTGCCGTAAAAACCTGGAGGCTGGAAAATGAAAAGATCTCATAGAAGGATATCCCCTGTTTTGGCGATCGTCCTTTCCGTCGCTCTCCTTATCATCTTAGGGCTGCAAGGTCGGGGCAGCGGCGCACCTACACGGGAACAGCCGCCCAAATCTGCTCCGTCCAAAGAGGTCCTGGTTCCCCTGAGGGTCGCCTATAGCGCGATCACCGTCAATCAGGCTATTCCCTGGATCGCTCACGATGCCGGCTTGTTCAAAAAAAATGGTTTGGATGTCCAGCTTATCCATGCCAGCAGCATCACGGCCATGCAGGCCTTGTTGGCAGGTGAGGTGTCCATCGGGCAGTCGCTCACGGATGCGTGCGTGACTGCCAACTTAAATGGCGCGGATACCGTATTTATCGCCTCCATTCTTGACAAACCTCTCTATAGCTTCGTCGCCAATCCGAAGATCAAGACCCCGCAGGATCTCAAAGGGAAGAGAGTCGGGATCACGAGGTTTGGCAGCACGCCGGATGCCCTGACAAGGGCCTTGCTGAAGATGTGGGGCCTAGACCCCCTGACGGACGTCACCCTGGTTCAGCTTAACGAAATGGGGCTGCTGGTTAATGGTCTGGTCAACGAAGTGATCGATGCGGCGGCCATCTCGATTCCGAGCAACTTTAGGGCGAAGAATCTGGGTTTCGTCGAGCTTTTTGACCTGACCAGGATCAATAGGACCTACATCACAGGGGCCGTGGTCAGCACAAAACGCTTTATTGATCAGCGCAGGGATATCGCTAAACGCTTCATGAAAGCGTACTTGGAAGGGATCAAGAAGTACCTCGATGATGAGGAGTTCAGCATCAGGGTTATCCAGAAATGGACGAGGATGAAGAATCGGGATGAAGTCAAAGATGCCTATGCTTTGCAAGCGAGGAATATACTGAAGATTCCGCGCACCCCTTTGGAAGGCGTTAAGACGATTCTGGATGGGCTGGAAAAAATCCCCGCAGCGAAGACGGCGGATCCGAGACGATTCATGGATATGAGTCTAATCGACGAGCTGGAAAAAGAGGGCTTTCTGAAGACGCTGTATTAAGAAGTAGGGAGAGACGTCGCCTCGAGTAAGTATTGAACGTACGCATCTATTCCGGACTTACCTCAGGAACCTTTAAGAGCCGACAATATTTTCTCCTGTACCCCATCAAAGCCGCCGTTAGACATGACCAGGATGACATCGCCGGATTCGGCGCTGGCAGTCACATAGGCGGGAATCTCGTTGGTCTTTTCAATAAGCGCAGCGCGGCTATCACCGGAGATCCGGTTGATTTCTCGCACCACCTCCTCGGCCGGGAGCCGGTCCTTTTCCGGGATCTTCTCGGGCTGATAGAGCCCCGCCACAACCACCCGGTCCGCGCTCGACAGAGCCTGTGGAAACTCGCGCGCGAAAACCCGCCTCCTGCTGGTGTTGCTCCTGGGCTCGAAGATGGCCCAGAGCCTGCGCCCCGGGTAGGCCGCCCGCACCGCCTCGATCGTTTCCTTTATCGCAGTAGGATGATGGGCGAAGTCATCGATAACCGTTACTCCCCCAACCTCCCCTTTTACTTCCTGCCTGCGCTTGACTCCGGAAAAGGCTGCCAGCGCGTCTTTCAAGGCCGTTTGATCTATCCCCAACTCTCTGGCCGTGGCATAGACAGCCAGGGCATTGTTCACGTTGTGCCGGCCTATGAGCGAGATCTCCACGACCCCTTCGGAACTTCCCTTATAAAATGGTTCAAACAGGCTGCAACCCGCCCGCGCGCGGATATTCCGCGCCTGCCAATCCCCCGGCTCCCCGTTGCCGTAGAAGAGCACCGGACAGCCGGCGGAAAGGGCAACCTCTCTTGCCGCTTCGTATTCGTTGCAGGCCAAGAGGGTCCCGGCGGGAGGAATGATTTCTATGAGATGTCGGAACGCGCCCTTCAGATGCTCCAGATCGCGGTAAATGTCGGCATGGTCGAATTCCAGGCTCGTCAAGATTACCTTCTCGGGCTTGTAGTGCAGAAACTTCGGCCCTTTATCGAAGAAGGCGCTGTCATACTCATCTCCTTCCAGGACCGCCCAATCCCCCGTTCCCTGGTTGAATCCGCTATCGAAGTCGAGTGGAATACCGCCGACAAAAAAACTCGGATTCCAGCCCGCCCCCTTCAAGACCCAAGCCATAAGAGCGCTTGTGGTAGTTTTCCCGTGTGTGCCCGCGACCACGACGGACCTTTTTGAACCGATCAAAAACTTTCCCAATGCTTGAGGGAATGAGATATATGGAATCTCCAGACGAAGCACCGCCTCCACCTCGGGATTGTTGCGCGCAACCGCATTGCCGATCACAACCATTTGAGGACGCTCCCGGAGGTGTTCTTCTGCGAAGCCTGAAAGCACCTGAATTCCCAGCCTTTCAAGATAGGTGCTCATCGGAGGGTAGACATTTTGGTCTGACCCCGTCACCCGATAATCCTGAGATTGGAGCAGGCCGGCAAGCGAGGCCATCCCTACTCCGCAGATCGCGATGAGGTGGATGTGGCTTCCGCGGCCGGGGAGATCATTCATCGTCGAGAGTCTTCATGATGAGGTCGTGGATATAGGGTCGAAACGCTTTGATCTTATCGTTGCTGCGCGCAGGATGGATGCGGTTGCTGAGAAGAACAACGTGGCAATCTTTCTCCAGGTCCCACCAGATCGAGGTCCCGGTGAATCCCATATGGCCCACAGAATGGGGAGAAAAATAGCTCCCGCTGGAGGAGTTCTCCGGCGCAGGGGTATCCCAACCCAAGGCAAAGTTTGACCCTTTGACGGTTTCATCTCGGGTCAGAAACTCTTTTAGCAGAGGCGCGGGCAGGAATGGGTCCTCACCCCGGCTACAGTTTCTAAGACGGTTGATAAAAAGATGGATATCCCGGGCTGAAGAGAAAAGGCCGGCATGGCCCGCGACCCCGCCCATGGCATAGGCGTTATCATCATGGACTTCGCCGCAAAGAATCTTCTTGCGCCACGGGCAATGCTCCGTCGGGGCAATCATCTCATGCACCGGTTGGAGGCGGCGAGTCCGGAGTTGGGTGAGGTCCACAAAGGATGTAGAACGGAGCCCCATAGGCTTAAAAACCTTATCTTGACAATAACGGTCTAGCGACCAACCAGTGATCTCCTCGACGACTTCCCCCAAAAGCATAAAGCCGAGGTCGCTATAGAGACTCACGGTGCCGGGAGGGCTCGCTGATTTTTCCCGATGGATCCTTTCGAAGACATAGCTCTTGGCGGCACGACTGGCGATAAAATTGATCTTTCCCTCCCTCGCCCCTTTAACGATATCTTCGTAGTAGGGTTGCCAGGCGGGGAGTCCGGAGCAGTGCGCCAAGAGATGGCGAAATGTCACATGGGTCTTCCCGAAAACGCCGAAATTGGGAAAAAAGCGGGTGATTCGATCTTCCAGCCGGATCTTTTTTTCCCGCACCTGCAGCATCATGGCCATAGCGGTCGCAAGGGGCTTGGTGAGCGAGGCCAGATCAAAGATCGTATCCGCCTGCATAGGGCTCTTTTCCGGCACCAGCGAACGACAGCCAAAAGCGCGCTCAAAAACAACCTCCTCACCTTTCCCGACCAACACGACCGCACCGGGAAAAATACCCTGCGCAACAGCCTCCTTGAAGGCATCTTCCACGGGATGAAAGATCATCTCTGCTCCTTGAAAAACTATGCTAGAGGAGATTCCTGCAAGGAAAGCATCCCCGCGTTGCCGTCCAATCTCATCTTCACTCCAAAGGGGAGGAGCAGGTTCTCCTCTCCGTGACCGGCATCCAGTCCTGCGACTACTGGATAAGGCGCTTCGTGGAAGAGTTCCTGGATAATTTCCCGAAGACCCCGCTCTCCCTCTCCTTCACAATTGATAAAACTGCCCAGGACAAGACCCGCGATCCCGTCCAACTTGCCCGCCATCTTTAGATGCGTCAGCATCCGTTCCAGCCGATAAGGCTTCTCGCCGATATCCTCAAGAAAGAGGATCTTTCCGGCAGTGCTGATCTCGTAGGGAGTCCCAAGGGTGGTGACGAGGATCGATAGGCATCCCCCCACCATCTCCGCCTCCGCCACCCCATGCCGAAACGTTTCGCCTAGCTGGAACTGCCAGTGACTTTTTTTTCCTAAGAGGGTCTCCCAGAAAAACTCTTCGCTCTGCCTTTTCAACCCCCGAGCCAGCTCCATAGCAACCATGGGGCCGTGAAACGTCACCATACCACAGCTCTGAAGAAGCCAGTTTAAAAGAATGCTCACATCGCTATATCCGACAAAGACCTTGGGATGGGGACGGATGGCCTTGGCATCCAAATAAGGGAGCATCTGGATGGAGCCAAACCCCCCACGGGCGCAAAAGATCGCGGCAATATCGCCGCGCTTAAAGAAATCCCGCAGGGCCCCGGCCCTCTGCTCTTGTTCTCCGGCCAGGTACCCTTTGCGATCCAGAATCCCCGGGGCCAGCTCGACTTTGAAACCCGCGCGCGTGATAGCATCCACGCCGGCCCTAAGTTGCTCATCATGGACCGACCCCGAAGGGGCCACAACACCAATTTTTTCCCCTTTGTTTAGCGCAGACGGCTTAAGCGGCACCACTAAACTCCTCCACAGCTCAAATAGAAAAGGCCCTGCCGCGAATAGCGTCACCTGTGAATAACATTCGATATCCGGCGCCCCCACTCCCCACCCTCAGGGCCATAACGATTTATATATCTTCTCAAAAAAGCCTCGCCAGCACAAGAAGTTTTTGACCTTCACATCTACCTGAAATTTTCACTTCCAAGCCCTCTCCAAGGTTGACTTCGCGGCGCAACACCAGTAATAAATGGTAGGGGACCACACACTTTCTACCGGTTTTTTCACAGGGTCTTGCAGATTTTATCCACAGAGTTTTCCACAGCCGATGAAGATAAAAACAGTGCAAATCGATAGACTCGTGGAGAGCCTGATGAAGGCTTATCAAGCCAAGGAATTGATCATGCTTAAAGCAAAGGAGCACGAGGTTCGGGCCAAGATAAAAGAGATAATAACGCGGAATTTTCACGAGGAAGAAGTAATCGAGGAAGAGGCGCGCCAGATGCTCGCCTCTCACGCCGGCCAGGTGAAGGAGATGGACCACTACAAGATGTTCCTGCTCATCAAACAAAAGCTGGCCCAAAAAAGGGGATTTATTCTATGACCCATTCGACTGGCTCAGGGTCACGGTGAGGGAGATCGAACCGTGAGCCGCCTCTCGGATAACCGGATCTCTCATCTGGCACATCTCGTCGTGGATGGTCTCTGGAAAGAGGATCTGACAGATTTTCCCAACGAGGCCCGGGCGCTGGCAGAAACCAAAAGCGTCCTAGCGGAGTTTTTCAACCGCGAAGATCGCTTCGATGAAATAGTGCGGCAGAAAATCCAGTCCCTCTCGCGGCCCATTCCCCCCGGGAGCCGGGAGTGGGACATCCTTTATCGCAAGTATCTGGAGGAAGAGCTCAAAAAGCAGAAAAAATGACCCTATACCCTTGCTTTTCACCCCGACCTGTAATACTAAAGCTAGAGCAGTGCTCACCATTTGAGAGTCCTAACGGCCTCTTGACAAATCGGCACTCGTGTTTAAATTAATAGCCGCTTATCGTAGATGGCTTTGTGTAGGCTCGGCTTACCAAGAGATTTGTCTTTAATTTCAATAGGTCAGAGAGAGCAATCGAAAGGAGGAGAAAAGTGAAGATTAGGCCTTTGCAGGATCGCGTTATTGTTAAAAGGATCGCAGAAGAGGAAAAAACCAAGGGAGGGATCATCATCCCGGACACAGCGAAGGAAAAACCCCAGGAAGGTCGGGTTGTGGCTGTCGGTAAGGGAAAAGTCAACGAGGACGGTAAGATTATTCCCCTGGATGTGAAAGTGAATGATCGGGTTCTCTTCGGGAAATATTCGGGCTCGGAGATCAATATCGACGGCGAGGAGCACATGATCATGCGCGAAGAAGATATACTCGGTGTAATCGAAAAATAATGTGAGAAAAGTTTAGGAGGAAAAAGATGGGAGCTAAGATAATAAAGTTTGATCAAGATGCGAGAGAAGCGATCTTAAAGGGCGTTAATCTCCTGGCCGACGCGGTCACTGTCACCTTAGGACCTAAGGGGCGCAATGTAGTCCTGGATAAGTCCTACGGAGCGCCGAATGTAACGAAAGACGGCGTCACCGTTGCCAAGGAGATCGAGCTCGAGGACAAGTTTGAGAACATGGGGGCCCAGATGGTCAAGGAGGTTGCCAGCAAGACCTCGGATGTCGCCGGAGACGGCACGACAACGGCCACGGTTTTAGCCCGGCAAATTTTTTTAGAGGGCGTCAAGATGGTCGTGGCCGGCCATGACCCGATGTCCCTCAAGCGCGGGATTGATAAGGCGGTCAATGCGGTGATCGAGGAGCTCAAGAGCCTATCCAAACCAACCAAGGATCCCAAAGAGATCGCCCAGGTCGGAACGATCGCGGCTAATAATGATTTTACCATAGGTGACGTGATCGCGGAGGCCATGAATAAGGTCGGCAAGGAAGGGGTGATCACTGTAGAAGAGGCAAAAGGGTTGGAAACGACTCTTGAGGTGGTCGAAGGCATGCAATTTGACCGCGGTTACCTCTCCCCCTATTTTGTTACCGATCCGGAAAGGATGGAGTGTGTCCTGCAAGACGCCTATCTCCTCCTTAATGAGAAAAAGATCAGCACGATGAAAGACCTCTTGCCGATCCTTGAGCAGATCGCCAAGACCGGCAAACCCTTCCTGATCGTCTCTGAAGATTTGGAAGGAGAGGCCCTGGCCACTCTAGTCGTCAATAAAATCCGCGGGACGCTCCATTGCGCAGCGGTAAAAGCTCCGGGCTTCGGCGATCGCAGAAAGTCGATGCTGGAAGATATTGCCATTCTCACCGGCGGGAAGGTCATCGCCGAAGAGCTCGGCATCAAGCTGGAAAATATCACGCTGCATGATCTCGGACGGGCAAAACGCATCGTAGTGGACAAGGATAATACGACCATCGTCGACGGCGCCGGAAAGAAGGCCGATCTCGAAGGTCGTATCAAACAGATCCGGGCCCAGATTGACGAGACGACCTCGGATTACGACCGCGAAAAGCTGCAGGAGCGGCTTGCCAAGCTCATCGGGGGCGTTGCCGTGATCAATGTCGGCGCTGCCACCGAGGTGGAGATGAAAGAGAAGAAGGCCCGTGTCGAGGATGCCCTCCATGCAACCCGTGCTGCGGTTGAGGAAGGTATTGTTCCAGGTGGAGGAGTGGCCTTGCTCAGAGCTTCCGCCGCGCTGGAGAAACTCAAGGTCCATGACGATGAGAAATGGGGCGTCAACATCATCAAGCGCGTGCTCGAAGAGCCGCTTAGAAGGATTGCCATCAACGCAGGCGTCGAAGGCGCCATCGCCCTGCAAAAGGTAAAAGAAGGCAAGGGCGCCTTCGGCTTCAACGCGGCAACGGAGGAGTATGAGGACTTGATGAAAGCCGGCATCATCGACCCCACAAAGGTGGTCCGCACTGCCCTTCAAAATGCCGCATCCATCGCAGGTCTTATGCTTACCACTGAAGCGATGGTGGCCGACAAACCAGAGGAGAAATCGGCTATGCCACCAATGCCACCAGGTGGCGGTATGGGCGGCATGGGCGGTATGGGCGGCATGATGTAAATCCCCTGCACGATCCCTCAGGCCCGTCGGCTTAAGCCGACGGGCCTGAGTTTTTTCCTCTCCTTGACAAAGCAGGTAATACCTATTATCCTCCAGAATTAATTTTTCCCTGAGAATATAATAGCTTAGCCTACTCCCGGAGATGTTCGAAACCTTAACCGACAAACTGGATCTGACCTTTAAAAGGCTTAGGGGTCAGGGAAAGATCAGCGAAAAAAACATCGACGAGGCCTTGCGCGAAGTCCGCCTCGCTCTCCTTGAGGCCGACGTCCACTTTAAGGTAGTCAAGGGATTTCTCGAATCCGTCAAAACTAAGGCCCTAGGCCAGGAAGTCCTCCTGAGCCTGACGCCGGATCAGCAGTTCGTCAAAATCGTCCGCGAAGAGCTAACCTCTCTTTTGGGCGGCTCACAGCAGGAACTGGATTTGAGGGGGACTCCTCCTCTGGTCATTATGCTCGTCGGTTTGCAGGGATCGGGCAAAACCACGACTTTGGCCAAGCTCGCGCTTTTCTTACAAAGAGAGAAAAAAAGAAAACCCTATCTGGTCTCGGCGGACGTCTATCGACCGGCAGCAATGGAGCAACTGAAGATACTCGGCGGGGATCTCGGCATCCCGGTGCACGATTCCCGGCCTGAAAAACCACCCTTGCAGATCTGCCAAGAAGCCTTTGAGGAGGCCAGGAAGCAATTCCACGATTTTCTCCTCGTCGACACGGCTGGAAGGCTTCACGTAGACGAAGAGCTGATGCGGGAACTCAAAGCGATCAAAGAGCTTTTGAAGCCTCATCAAATTCTCTTGATTGCAGATGCCATGACCGGGCAGGACGCCGTGAATCAGGCAGAGGGCTTCAATAAATGGCTTGATTTTACCGGAATCGTTCTCACCAAGATGGATGGAGACGCGCGCGGCGGCGCCGCCCTCTCCATGCGCCAAATCGTCGGGAAACCTATCCTGTTTTCCGGGGTGGGAGAAAAATTGGATGCCCTGGAGCCATTTCACCCGGAGCGCCTGGCCTCGAGAATCCTGGGAATGGGCGATGTGCTCTCGCTCATCGAAAAAGCACAACAAGCCTACAAAGAAAAAGAGGGTGAGCAGCTGGAAAAACTGGCAAAGAAAAACCAGTTCTCCCTCGAGGATTTTCAGGCGCAACTCCAACAGCTTAAGAAAATGGGCTCCCTAGGAGAACTGCTGGATCTCGTTCCTGGAGCCAGAAAGCTGACCCAAAAAGCGGACCTTGGCCAGGCGGAAAAGGAGCTGAAACGGGTGGAGGCTATCATCAATTCCATGACCCTGCAGGAGCGGCGCAACCCGGCCATTTTAAACGGCAGCCGGCGCCGCAGGATCGCCCAGGGGAGCGGCACGACGGTCACGGAAATCAATCGTTTGATCAAGCAGTTTTTGGAAATGAAAAAGATGATGCAAAGGTTTAATAAGATGGGCGCCCGGGCACTCTTTAACCGGATGCCCGCTGCCTTTCATTAGGAGAGAAGGATAGAGGACTATGAGCGTTAAAATACGTCTGAGCAGACACGGGGCAAAAAAGAAGCCATTCTACCGCATCGTCGTGAGCGATTCCCGTTCCCCGAGGGACGGAAAATTCATCGACCAGGTCGGGAGCTATGATCCCAAGTCCGTTTCCGGGGGGGTTAAAATCGACCGGGAGAAGATCGCAAAATGGCTCAAACGGGGAGCCCGCCCCAGTCAGACTGTGGCCGAGCTGATCAAAAAAACAGGGACGAGTAGTTCTTAGTTTTTAGTGTTTAGTTGTTAGTTGTGAAACTCAAAACTGAGAACTAAAAACTAACAACTGAATTTGAAATGCACGGACAGGAGTGACCTCCTTCATGAAGGAACTGGTTCAATACCTGGCAAGATCCCTGGTTAACAATCCCGATGCCGTCGAGGTCAAGGAGACTCAAGGAGAAACCGCCTCGGTCTTGGAGCTGAAAGTAGCGAAAGAAGACCTCGGTCGAATTATTGGGAAACAAGGGAGAACGGCCAAATCGATTCGCACGATCTTGAATGCCGCTGCCTCAAGGGCAAACCGCAGGGTTGTCCTGGAGATAGTGGAAGAGCAATAACTCTACTGTTCCCCAAAAAAAGTGTCCGAGCGGCTGATACCGTTAGGTGAGATCGTCACCACCCACGGCCTCGACGGGTGGCTGAAGCTAAAACTCTATAACCCTCAGACCCCCACCCTTTCCTCAACCCAAAAGGTCTTTCTGGAGAAGGGCGGGGCCAGTTCACCCCATTGGCTGGAAGCCCGCAAGCCCCACAAGGGTCATCTCTTGTTGCGCTTGCGGGGCGTTGAAGGAATTAATGAGGCCGAAAAATGGGTCGGCGCCATCCTCTCTGTGGCTGAAGAGGCGCTCCAACCCCCAGGGCCGGGAGAGTATTATTATTATCAAGTGCTCGGCCTCGATGTTTTCGACACCGGCGGTGAATGGATCGGGATCATCACCCGGATCTGGTCCAAAGCGGGAGGCGACCTTTTCGTGGTGACGGGGACAAACAAGGAGCATCTAATCCCTGCGGTAAAAGAAATCATTGAGAAGATCGACCTTCCCGGAGGAAAGATAATCATCAACCCCCCGCCGGGGCTTTTGGACCTTTAGTTCTGAGCCGATTAATTGTGGCGCGTGGGACTCTTCCCATAGACCTAAGTGTTGAAGGATCTTTTTAATTACTTCTGGCTGGTCGATGAAGTTGATGATCCGCCCTTCGGGTCTCCTCAGGGTGGTGAGCGTGTCGAACCACATCTCGCCCTGGCACTTGGGACAGGTAAGAGATCTCCTTTCTTAGCTCGCTATTCTCTTGTACCAACCCCATGACCTCCCCCTGGAGATCTAAAATTTTCCTATATAGCTCTACATTGTCTATCTGCTGGATAAGCTGCGCAACAGATTTGACATCGTCAATGATAGACATATGCAAGCCCTTCACTCACAAGCCAGAACGGTCGCGGTTCAAATAGCTAGAGCTTAACCAAATCGAGGTCGCGAGCCTCGTAATACACGTCGTCTGTGAGTCTTTTTACTGACTGTGCGTCACTTTTCCGCCAAAGCTTTTTCCAAGTCCTCAATAAGTTTGAAATGAGTCTCCGTGTCTGTTGGTGATGCGATCCAATAAAGCCTCTCATCAGGTGAAGATTGAACACGGGGCTCGACTGTAAGCTCCTTAGACGCAAGAGTGATACTTTTTTTTACCAAAGTATCGTCTGTAATCTTATATCGGACAGTGAACTTCAAATTTACCGGAAGTATTAAGTTTTCCGACCATGGGTTTTTCGTGTGTTTGACTGCGGATTTCTGTAAGAAGCTGACAAATTGTCCTGATAAGATCCGCTCAAATGGAAAGTCAAGAATCACCGATGACCCCGTCTCGTGTGTGCATAGTATCTCTGTAAGCGGACGCCCGTCATTTAATTCTTCGAGTTGATGACTGACTGCTTGAAATACGGAAGTAGCAATCTCTGACTTGCCTTGCACTTTCACCGCTATTCGTCTCGCTTCAATTGAAACGGTCTCAATCAGGATAGAATCTGGCTTATAAATTCCACCATTAAAAGCAATTCCAGTAACACCCCCTTGGCGTTCGATTGGTTCAACAGCCTGGAAATCAAAAAGGGATTGAATCTTTTTCCCAGACTCAGGAAGGGAAGCTTTCAGGATGGGGACTACATCCGGTGGAAAAAGCCTTATTTGAGTGGTCACCAAAATCCTAACTTCTCTCACGCTTCTTCCTCCTCACTCTTTTCAAAGCGCCTGGGAATTTGTATTGCAGGGGGCACGAATCCGATTTTCGTAGTTGGCTCAATTGGGTGCCGCATCAAGCCAATAACAGCATTTTGAGCAACCAAATAAGGACTCATGTTTTCTAAGGAAACTACGTTTGATATTTGCGACCCAAGTATTCCCATCTCACGAAATCGATCTGCTATTCCTCCGGGACGTGATGTAGCAAGCCATTTCAGCAGGTAGGGTGCCTTACTCGATTCTGCGAATGCGTCTCTAACAGTAACTTGGATCGAATCCGTCACAGCCCTCATGGTTTGGCGTCTTTCAAGCTCCTCGGACAAAATCTGTATAGCCAGGCGGTTAATACTAGTCCCCTCCCTCTCGGCCTCATTAGCCAACTTCCCATGGAGAGATTTCGGTACCCTGAGAAGAAACCGCCCACTATATTCGATCTCAGGACGAGGTTCAGGTATATCCCTGCCACTCTCGAAGGAAACCTCTAACCAAGCATCTTTGGCTTTAGTGGCATTAACTAAAGCCTCCTCTTTTGTAGCACCATGGGCTAAACAACCAGACAATTCAGGAAACTCCGCATACCAGCACTTTTCCTCAGGCTCAAAAAACAACTCGATTCGATAGTTCAAGGACTTGTAGTAATTCAGATCCCTACGATTAGTCATAGAGACCACCTCCTTCTTTGGTCGTTTCGTAATCCAAAATATCCTCCAACATATGAACGAACCGACTTATATATCCTTTCAACACATCTCCGTTCGAATGAGGAATAGCAACGACCACAACATTGATGTGCTTATACGGGGGCCTAAATGTCTGGTTCTCATGTTTTTCGGTTATCGTCCACATGCATCGAAAAACCTTCGCAATTTCCTCCAGGCCCCGGATTTTTTTATTACCCCTTGACCTCTTGAACTCTGCTAGGAGTCGCCTTTTTTCATTTAAGCTGACTGGCCTCGCCACATCCTCATCCTTGTTCCATAGTAGCTTTTAGATATCAAGTCAATAGTTGACTGAGACATTTTGATTTATAGTAGCATATTGATATCATAAATCAAGCTATTCATAGGATCCTAAAAAACGGGGAGTTATTATAACTCCCCGTTTTCCCTTAGATTTCCATATAATCTCGGCTTGGTTTTCGGGACCTAGTGTTTCACCTGCTACGCGATCCTCTCCAGGCAGCCCATACAAGGACGCAGCACCTCCGGCACGATCACGCTCCCGTCCTTCTGCTGGAATTCTCCAAAACCGCAACCAAGGTCCTGCCAACCGCGAGTCCTGATCCGTTGAGCGTGTGCACGAAGACAGTTTCACCTCGACCGACCCGAGGCACTCCCATACGGGTTGCGACGGTTGGGGAACGATCAGGCATTTCCGCGCGGCTGACCCCACGCTTGCCCGGGCGGGTTGGTTCTGTAGAACGATACCGGATTCCAGCGCGCCGCGCCTGGAAGTCTTCGCAATTCGAGCACGAGCTGATCTCCCGGTATGTCCCCTGCCCCGGCAGCCAGACCTCCAGGTCATAGGTCTTCGCCGAAGAAAACCCTAGATCGCCGGTGCAAAGCTCCACGACGCGATAAGGCAGCTTCAGCCGTCTGAGAACCTCCTCGGCGTCCGCCACCATCTTTTCCAGCTCGTCGTAAGAAGTCGCCGGCTCGGCCAGCTTCACCAGCTCCACCTTGTTGAGTGATAGGAATTTCCTTTTTGAGCTAAGGGCCCCGAGAAAACCCAACCACCCCCAACAACCCCGTATAGGCACGCAATTGACAGCCGAAGCACTTGTCCTAAAGTGCACACCGACCCGCTCCTCCCTTGTAAGCGGGAAAGTATCCGATAATGACGCGTTATGTCAACTTGAACGCGGCCTTCACCAGCAAAGCGATTTGAATCCGGCGAGCTCTGAGGTATAATATCTTTATGCCAACAAACTTGCCTTTAAAAGAGATGACCCTTGAGGAGAAGCTAGCCGCTTGTCCTTCCTGCGGAAACCGCAACATCAAAAAGGTTCGCCGTAACTGGAGTGGAAGCTTCAAGGGTAAGAGATATATGGTTCCTAACTTGCAATACTACGAGTGTCCAGACTGCGGTGAGAAGGTCTACGATCGCGACGGAATGCGGGAGATCGAGGCACACTCTCCAGCTTTCGAACGGATGCACCCGAAACGTAGGTCGGCCTGAGGCTTAGAGCCTTAAACCGATCTCTCTCACTCTCTCCAACTCGCCCGTAAACCGTTAGACTTCACCGCTCCTTGTGTTAGACTAACTTCTCAAAAACTATGCTGAATTTCACCGTCATAACTCTCTTCCCGGCGATGTTCGCCTCACCTTTGAGCCACACCATTTTAAAAATAGCCCAGGAAAAAGGGATGATCTCGGTTCGCACGGTGGACCTCAGGGACTACGCGACGGATCGCCATCGGGTAACCGACGACTATCCTTACGGCGGAGGTCAGGGGATGGTCATGAAGCCCGAACCCTTGATAGCTGCGATTGAGGATGCCAGGAAGAAAGGGCAGAATCCCCGGGTGATCCTGCTTACCCCTCAGGGGAAGGCCTTGAATCAGCAGGAGGCCGATAAACTCTCGCAAGAAAAAGAGCTGGTCTTGATCTGCGGGCGCTATGAAGGGGTGGACGAAAGGGTCAAGAATTTCGTCGATGACGAACTCTCGATCGGGGATTACACTCTGAGCGGCGGAGAACTCGCCGCCATGGTGGTCATCGACACGGTAACCCGATTGATCCCCGGCGTCCTGGGAAACGTCAAATCCCCTCAAGAAGAGTCGTTCTCCGACGGCTTGCTGGAATATCCTCAGTACACGCGCCCCGAGGAATTGAAGGGAATGAAAGTCCCCGAGGTTTTGCTCTCGGGAGATCACGAGCGGATCAAAGACTGGCGCCGTGAGATGAGCCTCAAACTGACGCGCGCGCGGCGCCCCGACCTTTTCCGTAAAGCGCAACTGGCTCCTGATGAGCGGAAGTCCCTAAGCGCCGGTTCGTCCCGTCTGTATATGGCCCTGCTCCACTATCCGGTCTACGACAAAAACGGCCAGGTGGTCACCACGGCGGTCACTAACATGGACATCCATGATATCGCCCGTTCAGCCCGGACTTATGGAGTGAAACGGTTCTATGTGGTCACGCCGGTAAAGGCCCTGCAAAAACTCGCCCTGAAGATCCTTGCCCATTGGGAACAGGGCTATGGAAGCCGGTACAACCAGACCCGTAAAGAGGCCCTCGCGCTCGCCCGGCTGAAGGACACCCTGGACGAAGTCGTAATCGAGGTGGAGCAGGAATGTGGCAGCAGGCCACAATTGGTCGTGACCTCTGCACGCCCCGGCGGAAAGCGGACCTCTTTCGCTCAACTGCGGGAAATGTTAATAAGAGATTCCGATCCCTGCTTGCTTCTGCTTGGGACGGGATGGGGTTTGACCGACACGGTCCTGGCTCAGTCCGATTACCTGCTTGAGCCAATTGACGGCGGCACGGACTATAATCATCTCTCCGTACGTTCGGCTGCCGCCATTATTTTGGACCGCCTGTTGGGAAAATAGAAATTAATGGAGGAAGACTATGGATGTTTTAGATCAGATCGAAGCTGAGCAAACCAAAAAAGAGGCCCCGGTTCTCAGACCAGGTGAGACTGTGCGTGTTCACGTCAAAGTGGTCGAGGGCGAAAAGGAAAGGACTCAGGTATTCGAGGGAATCGTTATCCGCATCTCGGGAAAAGCAAATCGCGCTACTTTCACCGTGCGCAAGATCTCTTACGGAATCGGCGTGGAACGGATCTTTCCGCTCCATTCCCCGCGCCTCGAAAAGGTCGAAGTGGTCTCCAGGGGCAAGGTGCGACGGGCCAAGCTCTATTATCTTAGGGAACTGTCTGGAAAAGAGGCCAGAGTCAAAGAGGAAGAGCGTTAGCCCGGAAAAGCCGCCTCCTCCCTTACGACATCCCCCCTTCCTTCGAATACTCCGCCTGGGTAGACCCTGAGCTTTCCCGCTTCGATCTCCCCTCGGAAGCGCCCGCCGGGAAGAATCTCTACCCAGCCGGACACATGGACCGTGCCGACCAGGCTCCCCTCGATCTGCAGGTGACGGGCGGAAATCCTTGCCTCGACCTCGGCGTTGGGCCCCACCACCAAGAGCTCGCTCGACTTAACTTCCCCTTTAAAGCGGCTGTCTATCTTGACCGGGAGATTGAAGCTGAGCTTGCCGGAGATGGCAGTCCCGGGAGAAAGCACCGTCCGGGGAGAGACTTGGAGAAAAGTGGGATTCTCGCTGACCTGTCGTCTCGCCATCTCTTAAATAGCCCCCCAATCCAGTAAAAAAGTACTATATCATCACCTGGTTATCTAGAAAAGCCCGCTCCAACGGAAAGTTTTGAGTTCTGAGATCTGTTCTACCCTACACCCGAAGATGCAAATTGTGATAGCATGTCGTCTATGGAGCTATTCAACTCCCTGCCCGAAAAAGAGCACCGCACCTCCACCCCTCTGGCGGAGAGGATGCGGCCTTTAAAGCTGGAAGAGTTTGTCGGCCAGAAGCACCTGCTCGGTCCCGGAAAATTGCTCCGGGAGATGTCCGATGCCGGCAAGCTTCATTCCCTTATCCTTTGGGGCCCTCCGGGAAGCGGTAAAACCACTCTGGCGCAGATCCTCGCCAGTTCCGGCGGCGCCCAATGCATCCACTTCTCGGCTGTCTCCTCCGGCGTCAAGGAGCTGAAAAAAATCATCGAAGAGGCGGAGCGGCTCCAACGCTTGGAAAAACTTACCGTTCTCTTTGTCGATGAAATTCACCACTTCAACAAGGCACAGCAGGATACTTTTCTCCCCCACGTGGAGCGCGGCACCCTCATTCTCATCGGCGCCACCACGGAAAATCCCTCATTCGAAGTGATTCCCCCGCTGCTGTCGCGCTGTCAGGTATTGGTCCTCTATCCCCTTTCTCCTGAAGAGATCGGCGAGATCATTGACCGGGCGCTCCACGATCATAAAAAAGGCCTGGGAGAATGGGGAATGGATCTTGCGCCTGAAGGACGCGACTTTCTGATACAACAGTCCCAGGGAGACGCCCGGATCGCCCTCAATGCCCTGGAGACTGCGGCAGCCATGGCGCGCAGAGAAAAGAGGGAAAAACAGATTGAGATCTCTCACCTCCAAGAGGCGCTGCAAAAAAAAGCCCTGCTCTACGACAAGTCCGGCGAAGAGCACTACAACGTCATCTCCGCCTTCATCAAAAGTCTGAGAGGAAGCGATCCGGATGCCGCGCTCTACTGGCTCATGCGGATGATCGAGGCGGGCGAGGATCCGCTCTTCATCGCGCGCCGCATGGTCATCTTTGCCGCCGAGGATATCGGCAACGCCGACCCACAGGCCCTCCAGGTCGCGGTCGCCGCCAAAGACGCCGTTCATTTCGTCGGCCTTCCCGAAGGAAGAATCCCCCTCGCACAGGCCACGACCTATCTGGCGACGGCGCCAAAATCCAACGCTTCTTACAAGGCCATGCTCGCGGCTGGCAAAGACGTAAAGGAAAGAGGCGCGTTGCCGGTGCCGTTACATCTTCGTAACGCTCCCACGCAGCTTATGGAGGATCTCGGCTACGGCAAGGACTATAAATACGCCCACAATTTCCCCGATCACATCGTCGATCAGGTGCATCTCCCCGAAGAACTCAAGGGAAGAAGGTATTACTCCCCTTCCGATTCGGGCCACGAGAAGACGATCAAGGAGAGAATGAAGGGCTGGGAGGAGAAAAAGAGAGGGAAGAAAAGCTAATCTAGAAGACAGGGAAGCTTCAATATGAATCGCCGCACAGGGCTCTGGCTTTTGGCAGGCGCGCTTTTTCTAGCTTCATGTGCCATTGTCCGTTCCGATTTCAGGAGCGCTATGGTGGCAAGTCTTCAGGACTATGCGACACTGCTTCGAGAGATGGGCCGTCATGGCGAAGCGGCGGAGACGGAAGCGCGGGCAGAGAAACTCCGCCTGGCTTTCCAGAACCCCTATCCCGCGCCTCTGGGGTTTGATCCCGCTCAAACCTTAAAGGATTATGCCGCCGTACTGAAAAGCCAAAAAGAGGAAATCGAAGCGAAAGAAGTCGAGGCTCTTGCAGACGCATATCAGCGCGTTAACGCGGCACATTTTCAGAGGCCGGCTTTCCAAAGGTCCCTGGAAGAAAAACACTTGGGAGATAGGCTAATCGTGCCCGGCGAACGCATCGGTCAGGTGAGGCTGGGAAGCGAGGTGGAAGAAGTCTTTCGTGCTCTGGGGAAGGGGTTTCCACGCGGTCAAGGGTTTCGAGAAGGAACAACGACTTACACCTGGGATCCAATCGGCCTGTGGTTGATCGCAGATGACATCACAGGCGAGATACTCTGGATATCGGTCGAAGGGGGCCCTCCGGCAAATCCGCATTCCTGGGTGAAGCTTTCGACTCGCGAAGGTCTCCGCCTCGGCTCGGCAGAGGAGGAAGTCCTTGCAGCAATGGGGAAACCTTCGAGAACAGTTTCCGACGGCTTTGCCAAGAGCTTCTACTTTGACCAACAGGGCATAAGATTCACCCTCCCGATCAGGGGACCCCTGGCGGGAAAAGTGGCAGCGCTCCGCGTCGTTCCGCCCGGTGCGCAGCCATAACGCTTATGGAAAAACTCGGCTCCGGCAAAGGCTACCGCTACGCCCATAACTTTCCCGGCCACATCGTGGGCGAGAGTGTCAGACTCGTCTGAATTGCACAATGAGCCGCATCGCTTCTGTTGAAGATTTTGTTAAAAAAAGATTGGCGAATATGGGCAAAACCGCTGCTAAACTGGACGCTAACTTGATTCGGGAAGGCTGGAAGACGCTGGTAAAGAAGATGGGGATAGTTAAGGCCACCCGTTTCCTGGTGGCATTTGAGCGTGGCGAAGGAGACTCTGTCAAGGAGATCAAACGTTTCTGGCGTGGAAAGTCCCTGGATGAGATTTATCGCACGGTGAAACGGGCAAGGATCAACCCGTAAATAAGCTGCACCGCCCCGCCCGCAATTTCTCCAGCCAGATCGTCAATCAGGAGCATTTTCCGGAAGATCTGAAGAAAAAAACAGCATTCCCCTTCCACTCCGGGTAGAAAAACAGGATCCAGAAAAGAGTCAAGGAGTGGAAGCAAAAAAAAGAGCGATGGGGGTCGCTTCTTGCAATCATACATTTCCCTTTCCCTTCAAGAGAAGATCCGCGAAAACAAAGCCGTCGCGTTCGACGATCTCGCCCAACTGCACCGGAACAGGATGCCTAAACATCGGTCCGTCGTAGGCGAATGTATGAAACTCGCCTTTTTCACCGCAGGGATCGACATTGGGAGGCAGATCGGCGAGGAACTTCGCGTCGAACTCCCGTCCGGCAAAAGACTCGGGCAACTGCTTGGGATCAACGCAGGTAACACGGGCGCGCAGACCCGATTGAACCATTTCATATGCCAGCTCTCTTGTCGGCATGGCCCAAATTGGGAAAATCGGCGCAACCCCTGTTTCTCTGAGGCGCTCCTCCCGATAGCGGCGGATATCTTCCAAAAAAAGGTCGCCAAAGGCGATTCTACCGATTCCCTCCCTTTTCGCCCTTTCGATGGCAGCCAGCATAGCGGCCTCATACTCTGCATTGCTGCAAGGGCTGGGAATAGGAATCTTCCAGAGCGGAAGCCCGACTGCCTTGGCCTGCACCTCCAGAAGCTCGACTCTCACCGCGTGCATCGCCACCCGCGAGTGGACTTCGTTGACGGTTGTCAGCAGCCCGACCACTTCTACCTCCCGCCCCGTTTTTAAAACGTGCAGGGACCACGCGCTATCTTTGCCACTACTCCAGGATAGGAGCGTTTTGGGTCGATCGCCCGTATACAACTTAAAAACCTCCTTTTTCACTGCCGAACGGCGTAAAACTTTTACCCAAGGTGCGACAAACGACCGAGCTTTCTATTACACACACTCTGCATTGACATATCAACCTTGCATCGGATAGGCTCTGCCAAAAGTCAGGTCAACCATAGGCAGGATCTGAGGGAGAACCATATGAAGCGACTATTTTTGTTTCTATCTATTCTGCTCCTTCCTTTGGCAGCCGCCGGCACATCCAATACAGTCCTAGCCCAGGAAAAGGAGAAAGTCACTGTAGCCACCATTACCCTCAGCCTCAACAATCTGCCGCTGTACGTGGCGCAGGAAAAGGGCTTCTTCACACAAGAGAATCTTTTCGCTGAACTTGTCCTTCTTGGGGCCAGCACCAGGGCTATTCCCGCTCTCGTCGGGGGGTCCGTCCACATCTCCGCGTCATCGGCGATGACTACCATAAGAGCCATAGAAAAGGGGGCCGCGTTGAAGATCGTCGGCGGTCTGGTCAACGGACCCACTTATGATCTGATATCCCTTCCCAAGTACAAGTCCATAAAAGAGTTGAAGGGAGCCACTATCGGCGTCACCGGGCTTGTCACCAGCGATACGGTCCTTTTGAAGGGAATGCTCAAGGCCAACGGGCTCGAATATCCCAGGGACTATGGCATGCTCGCGATAGGGGGAGGCTTCGAGAGGTGGGTGGCCCTTCAGACCGGCAACCTCGCCGCCGGCATCCTCAACCCGCCTTATACCTTTGCCGCGGAGGAAGCTGGCTTCAGTAACCTCGGATCCACCGTAAAGTACTCGCCTGACTTCACCCAAACCGTACTCAACGTCAGGGGCGCTTGGGCCAATGAAAAAAGAGCAGTGCTCGTGCGATTCATGAGGGCCGTGCTTAAGGCTGACCGCTGGATCTATAACCAGAAGGAAGATACCGTCAGAGTCATAGCGAAAAAACTGAAATTTAGCGACAAACATTCGGAGGGCAGTTGGCGCTATTTCACCGAAAGCCAGATCATCCCCAAAGAAGGAGATGTGAATCAGAAAGGGATGGACAAGGTCATGCACTTTCTGGTCGAAGACGGCACCTTAAAACTTCCCCTGCCGCGCCACGACAAGTACGTGGACGCAAGCTATCTCGAAGAGGCGAGGCGACTGCTTCCATAGAACACCAAACGGAGCTCACTAAAGGATAATCTATGAAAGCTATCCGCATCCACAAATTCGGCCCAACGGAAGAGGTTCTCCAATACGAAGAGGTCCCGACACCGGTCCCTGGCCCCCAAGAGCTGTTGGTGAAGGTGGAAGCCGCCTCTCTAAACCGCGCTGATCTAAGCCTGCGCAGGGGAACTTATCGTGTCGATCCCAAAGATCTGCCCCTTATTCCCGGCAGGGAGTTTGCCGGGAAGATTGCCGCCCTCGGCTCTGAGGTCAAAGGATTTGCGGTCGGCCAGCGTGTCGTCGCTCATCCCACGAAAGGAGGTTATGCCGAATACGCGGTAACAAAGGCCATGTGGGCTCGTCCGGTGCCAGAGGGCGTGGACCTAGTGACGGCGGCCGCAATTCCCACGGTCTTTCTCACTGCCTGGTTCGCCCTTCAGGAAGATGGGAGGATCAAATCGGGAGATCAGGTCCTCGTTCAGGCAGGCGGCAGCGGCGTCGGCACCGCAGCAATTCAAATCGCAAAACATCTTGGGACACGGGTCTTCACCACCGCGGGCAGCGAAGAAAAATGTCGGCGGCTCCTCGAACTGGGAGCTGACGGAGCCATTAACTATAGCGCGCAAGACTTCTGTCCGGAATTGCTGCGTCTCACCGCAGGCCGCGGCGTGGATGTGGTCTTGGAAATGGTCGGAGGCGAGGTCTATACCAAGAGCCTCGAGGTGCTGGCGCCCGGCGGCAGGCTGGTCTCGATCGGTGGCGCCGTCGGTGCCGTTCCCGATCCGCCGCCTGTTTTAACTGAGGGCTGTAAGGCGACTCGTTTCTCGATTACGAATTATTTGAATGGCCATCCTGAGGCTTTCAACCAGCTGGATTTCTTTATGGATCTCGTCCGGCAGAAAAAATTCCGCGTCATAGTCGACCGCACCTTCCCGTTGGCTGAGACAAGGGCTGCGCAGCGCTATCTGGAAGGGCGCGATCACTTTGGCAAGATAGTTCTGACGATGTAGCGGAAGGGAAATTCAATATATGGAAACGCCCAAATACGAGTTTACCGAAGCGGAAAACCAGACCATCGGTATTCTAGCCAGCCGGATGAAATGGGTGGGGATTATTCTTATTTTGATCGGCAGCGCAACCGGCTTGGTCAGCATCGTAAGCCTGGGCAAAAGCGCGGCAGTGCCGGCCTTTAACCTGAACGTCCTTATCTTTCTCTTATTCGCGGTCATCTTCCTCTTGACCGGGATTTGGACCGCAAACGCCGCCAAATCATTCGCGTTGATCGTTAAGACCAGCGGGAGTGATATTCGGAATCTCATGGATGCCCTCACCTCCCTGCTCAAGCTCTACTACATGCAATTCTGGCTGATCATCGATAGCCTGATTGCCCTTATCGTCGCCACGCTTGTCCTTTTGAGCCTAAACCTTCTCTGACCTATTATGAATAGAATTTTGGCGGCTCAAACCGAAGACAGAAACATTCCCGACGTCACCTTGCGATCAACAGCCGATAATGTTGTGTGGGGTTATCTGCCGGCCAACGTGCCCCCGGCCCTCACTATCAAGTCCGGCGCGATTGTTGAGATCGATACGCTTTCCCACCAGGGGCTGCTCACGAATCAGGACCCGGTGCAATTTTTCGCCGCTCACGGGATTGCTCCCGATCAGGTTCTCCCCGACGCCGTGGAAGTTTACTCCAAGCTGAAGCGTCCCAAAGGCGCCAGCGTCCACTTGCTCACAGGTCCCCTCTACGTAGAGGGCGCGGAGCCTGGAGACGCGCTGGAGGTTCGAATCCTGGACATCAAATTCCGCGTTCCCTATGGGGTCAACAATACCGGGCCAAGAAAGGGGGTCCTGCCGGGTCTGGTCAAGGAACCCACGGCGAAGCTGATCAGGCTGGAGCTGAGCCGGAACGTTGCCCTCTTCTCCCAAGACATTGAAATACCTCTCAGCCCTTTTATGGGCATCATGGCCGTGGCGCCGCCGACCTCCATGGGAATGGTCTCAACGACACCGCCCGGCCCCTGGGGCAGTAACATGGATCTCAAGGAACTGGCCAGGGGCGCCACTTTGTATCTGCCGGTATTCAATCAAGGGGGCCAGTTCTTTACCGGCGACGGCCATGCGGTTCAGGGCGACGGCGAAGTGGATGGGGGCGCGTTAGAGATCTCGCTCACGCCCACCCTGCAGTTTATCCTTCATAAGGGAAAGGCTTTGAAGTCACCCATGGCAGAAACGGTAACCCATTATATCACCACGGGTATGAGCGTTGACCTCAATGAAGCAACCAAGCTGGCTGTCGAGGAAGCGGTCAACTTCCTCCAGCGGGAGAAGGGCTTGAGTCCGGCCGATGCTTATGCGCTTGCGAGCCTGGCAGTGGACCTGGTGATCGGCGAAGCGGTGGACATCGTGAGCCTTGTCTACGCCAAGATCCCGAAGAGTATCTTTAGAAACAATCCCGACTACTGGTTCAAACCATAAATCCGGGATCAACGAAGCCGGCGAAAAAGAGATCCACCATTATAGTTTCGCCTGACATTGACATAACGGCCTGTTATCCGGTAGTCTCTCCCCCGTAACGAATTTCAGGCCATTTCGATTTTTGAGGAGGTGCAACCATGAGCATTCGCATGATGAGTAGGATAGCTGTCTTTATCTGTCTCGGTGTGGTTCTTTTGACGACGCCGAACCCGGGTGAGGCGCAGATGATCAAGATCAAGATGGGCTCTTCTTTGAGCCCGCCATCCATAGACTCGATCACCCCGTACGTCGCCGTTGAGAAGGGCTTTTTCAAGAAGTACGGGCTGGACGTTGAGGTGGTCGAGTTTCGCGGAGACGCCACACATGTAAAGGCACTGCTGTCCGGCGATATAGATGTCTCTATCAACATGGGCGCCACCCAAGGGATCGTGAGTGCCTCGAAGGGCGCAAAGATCCGACTTTGGGTAGTTGCCAATCCGATCACCCCCTATCACTTCGTCGCCCGCAAAGAGGCCGGCACAACGCTCCAGGCCCTGGTGGGTAAGAGTATAGCCGTCTCCGGAATTGGGGCCATCTCGTACCATATTCCCCGCATCGTTCTAGAGCGGAGCGGCATTGATCCGGAGAAATTTAAATACGTCGCAGTCGGCTCCCCGGCGGACCGCTTCAAAGCGCTGGTAGCCGCCAAGATCGACGCTACCGTAGTGACCAACACCGAGGCCGCCAAGCTTGCCCAATACCCGGAAGTTGTCGCTTTGGTGAATGTTCCTAAGATCGTTCCGGAAATCCCCTACGAGTTCGGCATGGCCACAGAAGACTACATTCAGAAGAATGCTGACACACTCTACAAACTGGCCAAAGCCATTATTGAATCCAATAGATGGATCGCCGGTAATAAGGCGGGAACCGTCGAGATAGCCAAGAAGATCCTGCCGGAGGAAAGCACGGAGGTGCTGGGCAGGGCCTACAACATGGCTGACCCGCGTCTGTGGGGCGTCAACGGAGACATCACGGAGGCATCGTATAATTACACCGCAGAGTTCCTCAAGAAGGTCGGTTACCTGGAGACACCGGTACCCTACGATAAGTTCTTCGACCGCCGCTTCGCGGATCGGGCGGTAAAGGAATTGGGCCGGAAATAAAGGGACGGGATCCGAGCGCCACTCCGCTCGGGCGGGTTGATTAAACGCATGTTGGAGGTCCGGCATCTCAGTAAAGTCTTCTTCGAGCAAAACGATCCGCAGAAACCCGGACTGATCGCTCTTTACGATATTTCCCTCTCCGTTCGGAGAAATGAATTCGTCTGTCTCCTGGGGCCGAGCGGTTGCGGCAAGACTACCCTGATTCGAATCATCGCCGGACTGCTGCCCGCAGATCGGGGCGAGGTGCTTGTAAACGGCAATCCGGTAACCAGCCCCGGGAGAGACCGCTGCATGGTTTTCCAGCAGTTTGGTTTGCTCCCGTGGCGTACCGTCCTGGGCAACGTCGAGTTCGGACTGGAGATCGAAGGAATGGGCCGGGAGGAGCGTAGAGACATCTCCCGGCAATACCTGGAGCTGGTGGGCCTCAAGGGCTTCGAGGACTACTACCCGCACCAGATCTCGGGGGGAATGCAGCAGCGCGTCGGGATCGCTCGAGCGCTGTCAAAAAAACCCGATATCTTGCTCATGGACGAACCTTTTGGCGCCGTGGACGCGCAAACGCGTGAGCAGCTCCAAGAAGAGCTGCTGAAGATTTGGGCTAAGACCGATACCACAGTGATCTTCGTCACCCACAGCATAGACGAGTCGATCTATCTCTCGGATCGCGTCGTGATCATGCATTCCCGTCCCGGCAGGATCAAGGAGGAAGTGGCAGTGGAGCTGCCGCGGCCGCGCTGGGAGGGCGATGTCAAGGCAGACCCTCGCTTTGCCCAGTTACGGGCGCGCGTGCGGGAGTCCCTGCGGGAGTAACGCATGCCAGGATCCCTCGACGAAAGACTCGTCCGCGAGTTAAGCTTTCCACGCGAGCGCCCCTGGTCCCTCTACGATCACCCTAACCTGATTCGCGTAGCTTCTGTTCTATGTTTTCTGACTGCCTGGGAAATTTACGGCCGCCGCACCGACCCACTCCTCCTCACCTATCCCACCGCCGTATTCTGGGCCGCCGTGCAGCTAATCCGCTCGGGTGAACTCTTCCGGCAGCTCCTGGTCAGCCTGGCCTCCCTTTCCGTCGGGTTTGGCGCGTCTCTCCTTTTGGGGGTGGGACTCGGGCTGGCCGCGGGCCGGTCGCGTTTGGCCGAGGCGCTTCTCGATCCGCATATCAACGCCCTCTACGCCACGCCGCAGGTCGCCCTTACCCCGCTCCTCATGATGTGGTTCGGACTGGGATTCTCGGTGAAGGTTGTCATCGTCTTTCTCTTCGCCTTTTTTCCCATCCTGATCAATACGGCAAGCGGCGTGAAAAACGTAAGCGGCTCCATGGTCGAGGTGGGGCGCGCCTATATGGCTTCGGAGCAGCAGCTCCTCCTCAAGGTCGTTTTTCCGGCGGCCCTTCCCTTTATTATGGCCGGGGTGCGCCTGGCTGTGGGGCGCGCTCTGGTAGGCATGATCGTGGCCGAGCTCTTCACGGCGATCACCGGGCTCGGGGCCATGCTCACCCTTTACGGCAATCTCTTCGAGACCGCCAAGATGTTCGTGGTGATCATCGTCCTGGGTCTTCTAGGCGTGGGGCTCATTCAGGCCACTCAGGCGTTGGAAAGACGCATGGCCCGGTGGAAGGAGACGGAACGCGCCGTTAGCTGAAGATCATTGTGAAATTCTAATTTCGAAATTCGAAATGTGAAAGATACCTATGGCACTAAATGCGCTGGAGCAGCAGGCCCTGGTCGAGATTAATCCCTCGCAGGCAAAACCATTCCGCCTGACCGATTACCTGCGACTGGTGCGGGCAGCCTCGGTGGTGCTCTTCGTGGTCTTGTGGGAGTATTTCGGCCGCCAGGTGAATCCTTTATTCCTCTCCTACCCTTCCGCTATCGTCAAGGCCTGCGTGCAGCTCCTGATCGCAGGAGAGTTTCAACGGCAGGCAATCGGCAGCCTGGGGATTTATGCCGTCGGGCTGGGGGCAGCCCTTGTACTCGGCATCCTCTTGGGGCTACTCATGGGACGGTACAGACTGGCGGAGTATCTGCTGGATCCTTACGTCTACGCCCTTGACGCGACTCCCCGGGTCGCTCTGATCCCGCTGCTCCTGCTTTGGTTCGGGCTCGGCGCCCCGGCCAAGATTGCGGTTGTCTTCTTGAGCGGTATCTTTCCTGTGCTGATGAATACATTCAGCGGGGTGCGGACGGTAAGCGGCGGCCTGGTGGACGTCGGCCGAGCCTACGGCGCGGGTGAAGGAAAAATATTCACCAAGATCATCATGCCCGCCGCCCTCCCCTTTATCATGGCCGGGGTGCGATTGGGCGTAGGGCGCGCCTTGATCGGAATCATCACCGCCGAGATGTTCACCGCCGTGACGGGCATGGGTGCCTTGCTCATTCGTTACTCCAGCGCCATGGCAACGGACAAGTTCTTCGTTCCGGTAATATTTCTCGCCCTGCTGGGGGTCATTCTCAGCGGCGCCGTGGAGGCGCTGCAGAGACGCCTGGCGCCCTGGAAAGAGACCGAGAGGGCGCTATAAAATAAAAGGAGGAAAAAATGGCAATAAAAATTTTAAGTCTCATAACCATGCTCGGTCCCTTCCTGCTTCTTGCCGTTAACGCTAATGCGCAGCAGAAAGATCTGCTGCCACTGCGTCTGAGCGTATTTAGAATCGATGCGGCCATGGTGGCAGCCCGGGCGCGCGGCCTGTTCGCCGCCGAGGGAATCAACGCCAACATTACCCAGACACCCAACTCAACCGCGCAGATGCGGGGAATCAGCAACGGCTCTTTTGAGGTCGCCGCTACGGCCTTTGACAATGTCTTGGCCTGGTCAGGAAAAGAAGGGGCCGAGATCGTGGCGATAGCTCAAGTCTCAGATAGAACCGTTCTGCCCGTGTTTGTAAGGCAGGAGATCCGCGATTGGGGCGATCTCAAGGGGAAAAAGCTCGCGGTCGACGCTGTGGACACGGCCTTTGCGCTGGTGCTGCGCCGAATCTTGCTCGCCCACGGTCTCGATCTGAACCGGGGCGACTATGAACTCATCGCAGTGGGGGCCACGGGCCAAAGGCTTGAATCGATCGCACGGGGGGAGACATTCGCCGGAATCCTGAATGCTCCATTCGACGTCAAGGCTGTGGAGGCAGGGCTGCGCCGGATAGGCGATTCTCGCGAGGTGCTGCCAGACTACCCGAATACTATCTTGGCCGTAAACCGCGCCTGGGCGCAGAGTCACCGAAGGGAGCTTCTTGCATTTTTGCGCGGTTGGATGGCCGGCATGCGCTGGGCGAAGAATCCGGCGAACCGCGAGGAGGCAGTCAAACTGGTAGCCGCTGATCTGAAATTGAGCCCGAAGGCCGCCGCGGGGAGTGTTGAAGAGCTGTCCGCGACCGGAGCGCTCAATTTGCCCGGCCTTGAGAGCGTGCTTAAACTGCGAACGGAATTCGGCTTTAAGTTGCTAAAGGGCAGTTCACTGGCATTCTACTACGATCTCGACTACTACCGGGCCGCATCGGTTAAATAACAACGTTGAGACAACGGTTACGCCAACCGAGGGGCTCTCAATAAAACCGAAAAAAAGGGGAAAGGAGAGATCGAGTATGGACAAATGGCTGGAAAGAACCGGGATTGCTCTGATCGCTTTGGCTTTGCTGGCTCTCCCTTCTCTCTCCGCCGTCCCGCGCAGCGCCACGCTGGCAACCCATGCGGTCGGCAGTCTCTACAACGCTATCGGGACAGGTATTGCCACGGTCGTCAGCCGCCACACGGCAATCACGGTCCGGGTCCAACCCTTCGCGGGTCCTCCCGCCTGGCTCCCCTCTATGGACAGCGGGGACACGGACATGGGCGTACTTACCAGCGCCGACGCCGCCACTTCATACAAGGGGACCATTCTTTACAAAAGGACGTTTAAAAACAGCCGGCTCCTCATCGCAGGAGGCTCGCTCCAGCTCGGCTTCTATGTCCCCAAGGATTCACCGATCGAGACCGTGGCGGACCTCAAGGGGAAAAAGATTCCTACGGATTATCCGGGAACTCCTGTGGTGCTACTAAGCAGCACCGCCGCCTTGGCCAGCGCCGGGCTCAGCTACAATGACATTGTGAAGGTTCCGGTTTCGGACCTCCAGGCCGGGGCCCAGGCATTTATGGAGGGGAGGACAGATGCCGGCTGGCACTCGGTCGGCAGCCCGGCGGTTGAGGAGACCAACGCCCGCAGAGGAGGCGTGAAATTCATCTCTATCATTCCCTCTCCGGAGGGGGAGAAAAAAATGGCAGAGGTTTACCCGGGAAGTTATTCGAGCGTTCTCAAACCAGGCAGCGCAACCGGGATTGTAAAGGAGACCGCGGTCCTCACCAATGACATCTATCTGGTGGCAACCAAGGAGCTGAGCGAAGAAGCCGCCTACCAAGTCGTCAAGGCCTTGTGGGAATACAACCAGGAGTTAGGGGACGCCTATCCCGCCCTCAAGAGCTGGCGGCGCGAGCGGATGGTCAGCAAGAATGCCTTCATTCCCTATCACCCCGGGGCGATCAAGTTCTTTAAGGAAAAACACCTATGGAGCAAAGAAATGGAGGCGCTGCAGACGAAGCTTTCAAGCCAGTAGAGGCAGGCGTCCCCTTAGCGGAACTTGAAGAGATAAACCGCTTCAGAATTCTCAAACAACCCGGCATGCGGGCGTTCCAGCGTCTCATGCTGTGGGGAATTCCGCTTTTTTCTCTGGTGTTCAATTTCGAGGTTCCCTCCCGTTTTGGCACCCCCATGCTTCAGGAGCAGTATCTCGGGCTGATCCTCATTTTGGTACTCGGTTCGGTCTTCCTCTCCGTACCGGCAAACAGCAGCGCCCCCAAAGACAGCGCTCCCTGGTATGATCTTCTCCTGCTTCTGCTGAGTTTTGTGGCAGGCGGCTACCTCGCTATCTTCTACCCCCGCATCCTAAACGAGATCGGGGAGTTGACGCCCGAAAAGATCGCGCTCGGGGCGCTGGCGTTCCTCCTTGTCATGGAGGCCTGCCGGAGGATGAGTGGATGGTGGCTGGTGCTCTTCGTGGCTATTTTTGTTTTTTACGCCCGCTTCGCCTATTGGTTTCCCGGCATTCTCCACGCCAGAGGAATCTCCTGGTCCAAAATGGCCGTGCACCTTTACATTGATCCCAGCTCTCTTCTGGGCACGCCGCTTTCAATTGCGGCCACTACCGTGGTTGCCTTCATTCTTTTCGGCCAGGTTCTTTACGCGACGGGCGGCGGCCAATTTTTCACGGATCTTTCGATGATCGTTATGGGAAGGTTTCGGGGCGGCGCGGCGAAGATCGCGGTTTTGGGCAGCGCGCTCTTTGGCATGATCTCGGGGAGCCCGGTGGCCAACGTCATGGTGGAGGGATCGATCACCATTCCCATGATGATTCGCTCCGGCTACCGGCGGCACGTGGCTGGCGCCATCGAATCCGTGGCTGCTAACGGGGGACAGATGATGCCTCCTGTCATGGGGGCAGCCGCCTTCGTGATGGCCGAATTTCTCGGCCTGCCTTACGCCCAGGTAGCGATCGCCGCCTTTATTCCGGCCTTCCTCTATTACCTGGCCCTCTTCGTTCAGGTCGACCTGGAGGCCGGGAGGATGGGAATCAGCCGGATCCCTCCGGAAAACATCCCTTCTCTCGCCGAGGTCTTGAGGAAAGGGTGGGTCTTTATTATTCCTTTGGGGCTGATCATCTATATTCTCTTCTTTCTGAACATGAACGCCGCCGGGGCGGGCTTCTACGCCACGGCGGCGGCTCTGGTTGTCACTTTCTTCCGCCGGGAGAGCCGCATCAATGGGAAAAAATTCATGGCCATTATCGAAGGGACCGGGTTAACGATGCTGGAGCTGGCGGTGATATGCGCGGTAGCGGGAATAGCAGAGGGAATTATCAACCTCACCGGCCTGGCCTTCATCTTCACCCTGTTTGTGGAGCGGTTGGGCGGCCATAACATACTTCTCATTCTCTTATTGACCGCCATCATTGAACTGGTGCTTGGATTACCGCTACCGACAACCGCGGTTTATGTGCTGGTCGCCTTGACCCTAGCCCCCGCTATCGTCAAGCTGGGAATCCCGCCGCTCGCGGCCCATCTGTTCGTCTTTTACTACGCGATGCTTTCTCTGATCACCCCGCCGATCGCCACGACCGCCTTTGCAGGAGCGACGATCGCCGGCGCAAACATGATGCGGACCGGGTGGGAATGCATGCGTCTTGCCTTTATCGCCTATGTGATACCGTTCATTTTCGTCTTCGACCCGCTTCTGCTTCTCCAGGGACCGGCGCATCTGGTCGCGCTGGCCGTGGCCACTGCAACCGCAGGGACCGCGACTGTCGGCATCGCCATCGTCGGATACTTTGTCCGTCCGGTCGGTTGGTGGCAGCGCCTCCTCTTAGCCCTGGGAGGGATCGGGCTCCTGATCCCGCCTGGGGGAACCATCGCCTACGGCTGGCTTATTAACAGTGTCAGCGGCGTAATTTGCCTTGCCATCATTCTCTACGAGTGGCGCGCAAGGAAAATTGCCGCTGTCACCCAGGATGCGCTGGCCGCTAAAATACCCGCATGAGTCGGACGCGCATCAGGGAGACCACGGACGCAGCTCTGCAGAGTCCCCCGGCTCCGGATTGGGCCGGCTGCACGGACGAACAGCTTCTGCAGATGAGGATCTGCGATCTGAAGCTTAAAATCCCCGGGACAGAACTCGAATCGCGCATCGAGAATTTTTATCGGGAGCTCGACGAAAAACAAACCGCCTTTAAGCCCGTTTGCTACCTGGGAGATGAATGGTTCTGTCCGGATGGCGCCTCGACCATAGCTATTCCCTTCTATCTTGCCCATCCCCGGCTCAAAAGGCTAGAGGAGCATATGATGATGGAGGTGGAAGGCGGCACCGAGGCCTGGTGCATGCGCCTTCTGCGCCACGAGATGGGGCACGTCCTAAACCACGCCTATCTCCTGGAAAAAGAGCCGCCATGGCAGAAGCTTTTCGGCCCGCCGTCGCTCGACTATTCAGAAAGCTTCCGCGCCCGCCCTTATAGCAAGCGTTTCGTTCGGCACCTGGACGGCTGGTATGCCCAGAGCCACCCCGAGGAGGACTTCGCCGAAACGGTCGCCATATGGCTCACTCCCGGCCTGGATTGGAGACGCCAGTACCGAGGCTGGAAGGCGCTCGAAAAGCTGGAGTATGTAGACGAACTCATGAAGAGGCTGGCCGGCAAACCGCCCCTGGTGGTTTCGCGGGAGAAGATCAGCGAGGCCTCCCGCCTGCGCTCCCGCCTTGAAGTCTATTATAAAAGACGGCGCCGTCTCTATGCGCAGGAATTTCCCGATTTCTTCGATTCGGATCTGCGCAGATTGTTCGCCGACTCCCCAACCGCGCCTGCGGCCGAGCGGGCGGCGACATTCCTGCGGCGATCGAGGAAACCCATTCTCGATGCCGTATCGGTCTGGACCGGCGAGCCGAAATTCACGGTGAACCGTTTACTGCGGGCGCTGACGGAGCGGTGCGCCGAATTGGACCTCAGGGTACGGCCCGATTCCTCCGGTCTGGAGATAACCGCCTACCTGGCGACGCTTGCCTCCCATTACCGATTAACCGGAAAGTTCAAGAAATCATGAGGGCCGCATTTAACCCGGGTTGCCGTTCAGAAAGGAAGAGATGAGAAAGAAGCTCAAGGTGCTGGCCCTCTTCGACACGGCCGGTACCCCTCCCGCCGATCAGGACTTCAGCCGCGAACTCCAAACCGCAGACTGGAAGGCCGAGGCCAACGTCATCGACGCCTTGAAGCGCTTGGGTCACGAAGTGCGCACGCTCGGGGTCTTTGACGAACCGGGGTTGATCCTGGATGAAGTCAAAGCGCATGCGCCGGACGTGGTGTTCAACCTGACCGAGCATTTCCATAACCGTTCGGCATACGATCAAAATGTGGCCAGCCTGCTCGAAATGCTGGGGGTCCGCTACACCGGCAGCGGCCCCACCGGGCTTACCCTTTGCAAGAACAAGGGGATGACCAAAGAAATCCTTGCCTATCACCGCATTCGCTTCCCTGCCTATGCCATTTTTCCTCCCGGCGCCACCGTAAGGAAACCCAAACGACTCTCTTTTCCGCTATTCATCAAACCCCTTCAGGAGGAAGCCTCCTATGGGATTTCCCAGGACTCGTTTGTCGAAAATGATCAAGCCTTCGAGGAACGGGTACGGTTCATTCATGAGCGGATGAACCAGGAGGCCTTGGCTGAAGAATACATCGATGGACGGGAACTCTATGTCAGTATTCTCGGCAACAGGCGGCTACAGGTTTTTCCGCTACGCGAGGTGATCTTCTCTGAAATACCGGAAGGCCGCCCAAGGTTCTCGACCTTTAAAGCCAAATGGGACAATGCCTACCGCCAGCGATGGGGCATTCAGAACATCTTCGCCAAACCCCTTCCGGAAGGCATGGCAGAACGAATTACGCAGATCTGCAAAAAGGTTTACCGCGTCCTCAGAATACAAGGATACGGCCGCATCGATCTCAGGGTTTCACCCGATGGAGACATAGCCATTCTGGAGGCGAATCCAAATCCCAACCTCGCCGATGACGACGAATTTGCCCAGTCGGCGCTCAAGGCCGGGCTCAGCTATGACGGGTTGATACAGCGCATTCTCGGCCTGGCGATTTCCACCTAGTCCCCTTGCAAGCGAAATTGAAGCCGGATAATATCGCCCTCACTATTTTCAGGAGGAAAAAAATGGCTTACGAAAAATTCGGCTCCGACGTCATCATCGACATGATGCGCGCTTACAAAATTCCTTATGTCAGCCTGAACCCCGGCGCTACTTACCGCGGCCTGCACGACTCTTTGGTCAATTATGGAAAAAATGAGATGCCGATCATCACCTGTACGCATGAAGAAACCGCCGTCCAGATCGCCCACGGCTACGCCAAGGCATCCGGCAAACCAATGGTAGCGATCGTTCACGACGTCGTCGGATTGCTGCACTCCTGCATGGCGGTCTTCTACACCTACCTGGACCGCGTCCCGGTTTTCATCATGGGCGCTACCGGTCCGATGGACACAACGCGCAGACGCCCCCAAATCGACTGGATCCACACCGCTAACGTTCAGGGAAACGCCATCAGGGATTACGTCAAATGGGATGACCAGCCCTATAACGCCGCCAGCATCCCGGAATCCTTCGCGCGCGCCTACCGGGTGATGATGACCGAGCCGAAAGGCCCGGTTTACCTCTGCTGGGATGCGGGGATACAGGAGGATAAACTGAACGGAGAGATCCCGATTCCCAACGTGGCCCGCCTCATGCCGCCGTCTCCGATCCAGGGCGATCTCAAGGCATTGGAAAAGGCCGCTGAGATGCTCGTCGCGGCGAAAAATCCCGTCATCCTCACCGACTATACGGGGAGAAATCCGCAATCGTTCGACAACCTGGTGAAGCTGGCGGAGCTGCTTGCCATTCCGGTCGTGGATTTCAACCGGAGACTCAACTTTCCGACCAACCACCCGCTTAATCTGACCGGCTCGGACATGATTGAGAAAGCCGATCTGATTCTCTCCCTCGACGTCCGCGACCTCTACGGTCCGCTGGTCAAGCTGGATAAGATCACCCGCAAGACCGTTTACCGGACACAGAAGGATTGCCAGCTTATCGATATCGGCTTTGCCGATCTCCATATCAGCAAATGGTCCCAGGATTACATGCAGCTCCAGGAGACTGATCTCAACGTCGTTGCGGACACCCTCGTGGCGATCCCCCTGCTCACTCGTATGTGCGAGGAGATCCTCGGGAAAAACGGCAAGAAGAGAGAGGAAATCCGCAAGCGTTTCGACGATCACAAGCGGACCCACGAGACGCTGCGTGCCGGCTGGCAAGAAGAGGTCAAGAAAAACTGGCAGGGCGAGCCGATGTCTCTGCCCCGCCTGGCGCATGAGATCTGGCAGGTGATCAAAAATGAGGATTGGGTGCTGACAGCGAACACCCTCGAGGAGTGGGCGCTCAGGCTGTGGAATTTTGACAAGGCCTACCGTCATCCGGGAAAAGCCCTCGGGACGTCCACGCAAATTGGTATTTCCACCGGGGTAGCCCTCGCCCATAGGGGGGCAGGTAGATTGGTGGTTGATATTCAGCCTGACGGCGATCTCATGTTCGACCCGGGCGCTTTGTGGATCGGCGCCCACGACAAGATCCCAATGCTGGTGGTCATGTACAACAACCGAGCCTATTATAACGATTGGGAGCACCAGATCCGCATGGCGAAGCAAAGAGGGACGGATGAGAAGCTTGCCCATGTTGGCATGGAGATCGACAATCCCCCGCCCGACTTCGCGACCATCGCGAAGGGCATGGGCTGCTACGGCGAAGGGCCGATCTTCAACGGCGATCAGGTCGGTCCTGCGCTGAAGCGGGCGATCGAGTTCATCAAAAAAGAGGGCAAGCCGGCGCTGGTAGACACGGTAACGCAGTTCCGATAGGAGGTTTTGATGCGGCTTAGAGGTAAAGTTGCCATTGTGACTGGAGCGGCACAAGGAATAGGCGCCGCTTATGCCCGGGGTCTGGCAAGAGAGGGAGCCGCGGTGGCAGTGGTGGATATTTTAGATCCGAATCCGGTAGCCAAGGAGATCGTCGGCAACGACGGCAAGGCCCTGCCGCTGGTCGTCGATGTCTCGGACGAGAAACAAACCGGAGAGATGGCGCGAAAGGTCGCCGATACCTTCGGCCACATTGATATCCTGGTTAACAATGCCGCTATTTACGGCACGATCGTGCGGAAGGGTTTCGAACAGATCACCGTGGAGGAATGGGACAAGATCATGGCGGTCAATGTCCGCGGCATCTTTCTCTGCGTTAAGGCAGTCACCCCTTACCTGAAAAAGCAGGAGCGCGGCAAGATCATCAATGTCACCTCCAGCACCTTTTTCAAAGGCAACGAAAACTTTTTGCACTATGTAAGTTCCAAAGGGGCGGTGGTCGCGATGACCCGCTCTCTGGCCAGGGAACTGGGGGATTACAATATCAACGTGAACGCCATTGCGCCGGGTCAGACGATGAGCGAGGCGAATCTCAAGCGCGGCGAAGAAACCGATGCCCGCTCCCTGCGCGCGCGTCTGTTAAAACGTCGCCTGTTGCCCGAAGACCTCGTCGGCACCGTGATTTACCTGAGTTCCTCGGACAGCGACATGATGACAGGTCAAGTGTTGCTCGTGGATGGGGGAACCGCCTTTCATTGAGGACGGAGAATTATTTTTTACTTCTTCTCCCCTTCTTGCTTTTTCTCCTGAAACTGTCTCTTCCATCCCAGGGTCCTGGCCTTGGCCCCGATCTGTTCGGCCTCAGCGATCATACCCTTGCGCTGGTAAAAGATCGACAGGCTCGCGTAGGCCAGCTCATCCTCCGGGCTGATCTCGATCAATTTCTTGCCGGCTTCTATCGCCTGGTCCAGCTTGTTCTGATTGGCAAAGGCCATCGCCAGGGCATGCAAGGCGTCGGCATAATTCGGATCTTCTCTTAAAGCCTTCCCGAAGGCCTCGATCGCCTCATCCAGTTTGTCCTCGACGAAGAACTCCATGCCCTGATAGTAATAATTCTCCTTGGTCACGGTCCGTCCTTTTATCTATTTTTCCCGGCTGATTAAACGGCAGCCGATCTGCTCAGCCCATTCAGACTTCGACCGCATTGCTCGAGAATGACTTTTTTGAGCCGGACGGGATCTATAGGCTTTTTAAATATCACGCCCTGGACACCTTCCAGACAGCTCCGCTTGATGACATGATCTTTATCGTAATAAAAGGCCGTCATGAGGATAACGGGCATACTCGGATTCTTCCTCTTGACCGCGCTGTAGAGTTCATAACCGTCCATGTCGGGCATCACAACATCGCTGAGTATCAGATCGAAGTTCTTTCTCTCCAGAAGCTCCATCGCTTTTTTACCCGAGGGGGCGATTTCTACATCGCACCTTTCTCCCTCGAGGAGATCTTTAAGCGAATGACAGACTCCAAGATCATCATCGACCACCAACAAGCGGAGCCCCTCCAGGGACGAGCCGTCTCTCTCTTCCCCGCCAGCCTCTACCCTTACCCCAGCTTTTGCTCTCAGGTCGGCCATCATCCTGCCGCCGAGGTATTCCTTGGTCCCGTACTCCCCCTCCTCCGCCATTTCTCCTATGCGACGGGTAATCTCCTGGATCTTCTTGAGCTGCTGCTCGACCGACTCGAGCCGCTCCGACTCTACGATAAAGTCCTCATCCGTCGCCACGCGCCCCACGTACTGCTGCAAAAGGTTCAGGTGATTCACCAGCACTTCGAGGGAATTGTTGATTTCGTGGGACAGCCCGATAGCGATTTCACACAGGGTAGCGAGTTGATCCCGGCGTCTGATCTCCCGGATATCCTTGGCAAAGCCGATCGATCCGACCTCGCGCCCCTTCTCGTCGTAAATGACCGATGCCGAAATGGCGACAGGGATTTGCTCTCCTCTTTTGGTCTTAAAAATCGTTTCGAAATTGCAAACCTTTCCCTGATTCCCACCCTCGCCGCGCCGCACGGCCTCCATGACCTTTTTCGCCTCTTTAAGGGTTGGGTAGATCTCTAATACGCTCTTTCCTATCATTTCTTCCTGGGCAAAACCGAGGTTCTGCCTGGCCCCGTCGTTGTAAAAGGTGATGGTTCCCGCCTTATCAACGGCAATAATGATGTCGGGACAACTCTCGACCAGCTTCTGGAAGTATTGTGGGGGCAGGGCCATAAGAGATACGAATAATTTTTTATTTTAGTTCTATATGGGCGAAGATTGCAAGAGCCTGTTAAATCAGCTTGACTCTCCTCTCTATTCACCCGTATAAAGCTTGTTAACTTCCTATGCGACCGACACGGGATACGAGACAACTCAACTGGCTTCTGGCCTGGGCGGTCGTTTTCTGCGACATCGGTACCTCTGTCTATTATGTCCCGGGCATCCTTTACGGTCACGTCAAGGATGCCACGCCCTTTTTTGTGCTTCTCACAACGGGCGGATTCGTGCTGCTCGCCCTAAAATACATCGAGATCGCCTGGCGCAATCCTGAGGGAGGCGGGGTCGTTACCATTACCACCAAGGCGTTCGGCCCCATGTGGGGCTGCCTCGGAGGCATGCTGATAACCGTCGACTATTTTCTCACGACGGCGATCTCCACGGTCTCGGGCTTTCAGTACATTGGGAGCGTCTTTCCCTTTCTTGATCAGCACATCGTGTTGCTGGCCTGTGGAGGGGTCGTGGTGCTCGCCATACTGAATGTCATCGGGATTCGTGAGAGCGCCATAGTCGCCCTGGTCATGGCCATCAGCGCCTTGCTGGTCGACCTGATTGTGATTGGATCGAGTCTCCGCCACATGAACGCCTCCCAGTGGGCAGATCTCTTCCGCCATCTGGGCACTGGAAGAGAGCTCCATTCCTACGATCTCCTGGTGGGTTTTGGCGCTGCCTGGCTTGCCTTTTCCGGCCTGGAGAGCATCAGTCAATTGAGTCCGGCAATGCGCTTTCCCCTGCGCCGGACTACGCGCCTCGCCATGGCGGCAGTGATCGTTACCATGGTCCTAACCTCTCCGCTCCTCACCGCCTTATCAGTTGCGGTTCTGCCGCCCGAGATCAAGGCAACACAGAGCGAGAGATTCATCTCAGAACTGGGATTGGCCTCGGGAGGGTTCGGGGTCAAACTGGCTGTCGTCCTCACTGCTTCGACTCTCCTTCTCTTCGCCTCCAATACGGCTATTATCGGCGCCTATCACGTCTTTTTGGCGCTGGCGAATCAGGGCTTCCTCCCCAAGATCATTGCCCTGCGTAGCGCTACCTTTAACACGCCCCTTGTGGCCATAGGCATCGCCACCTCGGTCCCCATTTTGGTGATTCTTATCACTCAAGGACAGATGGCGCTTTTGGGCGACATGTATGCCTTTGGCCTCCTTGGGGCCTTTGTCTTTTCGTCGCTTAGTCTGGATCTTATTCGCTGGCGGCTTGGTCGGCGTGACTTTGGCTTTTGGCTGGGCCTTTTCACGACGGCGATTGTGATGGTCGCGTGGGGGGTCAATCTGGTTGAGAAGGAACTGGCCACCCTTTTCGGAGGTACGGTCACGGCCATAGGCATGCTGGCCGCAGTGGGGGTCCGAAGGGCTTGGTTCATGGACATCCTCCACCAGATCCCGATCATCCAGCGCCTTCAGGCCCGCGCCTACCGTGCTTCGGAAAGCATGGTGGAGGAAGAGCTTAAGGGACTGGTGACCCTGGCTGACGCGGTGGACCTCAAACCCCTTTTCCCCGGCTCGACTCTGCTGGCGCTACGCGGAGAGAGCCCCCGGCTGATTCAGGAGGGGATCGCCCGCGCCAAGGGCAAAGGGGAATCAGCCATCTATTGCATCTACGTCGAGGAGTGGCCTGGGCTCTTCAATGGGGAGACGCCGCACGTGCCGAACGAGGAGGGAATAAGAACGCTAAGGCATGCCCTGCAAGAGGTCAAGGGCAAGAATATCGAGATGATCCCGATATGGGCGATCTCCCACAACGCCGCCGAGACGATTGCAAAAGCAGCTAAAGAGCTTAAGGTAGACGCGGTTTTCGTCGGCGTGACCCGCCGCACGGCATTTTATCACATGCTCCGAGGGCACGTGGTCAAAGGACTGATGCGCCACCTCCCGCATACCTGCCATTTAATGATCTGCAACTAAAATCAGTTTTGAGTTCTTAGTTTCGAGTTCTTAGTTCAACTCAAAATTTAAAATTAACAATTAAAAATTGCTGTCGGTTGCCTGTTGGGTGGCTAGCTCTTCTCGGCTATTAAAACCGAGTCAGGATCAAATGGCAGAGGGCTTGATGGGAAAGGTCCTTTGATGGTCGAAAAGCCGGCCTGGCGCAGCCATCCTAGAACCTCGTCAAGAGCGTAACAGCGTCCCTGCGGCGTGTGCAAAAGAAGCAAGACGGAAAAAAGCGCCGCCCACTCGGGATGGGTCCGGTCCCGACTCACGAATACGTCGCGCAGGATCAATTGCCCTTGGGGGTTCAGGCAACGATAGAGCTTCATAAGCAGAGAGCGGTTTTCATGGACCCCGTGCGCGTGAAGAACATTGGAGACAAATACGGCGTCGAATCCGCGTGGCAGTGCGCCCCGTGAAAAATTCGTCCCGATGACCCGCACTCTTTTGGCCATGCCCGCGTCCCTGATAGCGCGACGCGCGAGAGGGAGGACATGAGGATGCTCAATAAGGGTTGCCCGAAGGCGAGGATAAAGACGGCAAAAAGCCATGGAAAAGGTTCCCAACCCTCCACCGATATCCAGCAGAGTCCGGCAGCCGCTCAAGGGTAATTTCTCGATCAGATACGGCGCGATCTCCTGACCATGAAGATGCAGAGCGCGGAGTAATCGCTCCGCCTTCTTTTGATGAGAAAAAAAAGGTTTCTGGATAATGGGTCTCTTTCCCGTGGTAAGGGCGGAAGCGAGTTTCCCCCAGATTTCCCAGGCGTCATAATCGGGTAGAAGAGAAGTTGCTCCGCCATGACTAAGATTACGCCAGGAGAAAGGGGTGTTGGCATATTTGGCTCCACGCTTTCGCATTAAGCCCATGCCGCAGAGCGCGTTGAGAAAGATCTCCCACCCCTCCGGACTGCCGCCAAAATGAGCAGCCAGGGCAGCGGGAGCTCTTTCCCGCTTTCCGATCCAACTGAAGAGATCCAGATGGGCCGCAGTGATAAGGATGCACGAGCGCCAGTAGCTACTCTCGCCTCGAAGTCGCTTCAGGTCCCACTTATTACCGGCCACTGCCCCCCTCTGGCTTGGGCTCTCGGGCGCCATGTCCATCGGCTACTTTCTTATACAGCTTCTCATACCCATCCACCATCTGCTCCACTGAGAAACGCTCCTGAACCCACTCCCTACAGCGCGCGCGCTCCAGCGTCTCGATCCGACAAAACATCTCAACCATCTCATCCTCATTTTCAAGAAGATAACCGGTCTCGCCGTTCTTGATCAGCTCCGGCATCGAACCTCTTCGGTAGGCCAACACCGGAGTCCCGGCAGCCATAGCCTCCACAGCCACCAGACCAAAGGGCTCATCCCACTGTAGGGGAAAGAGAAACCCTCTTGCCCTGCCGATCATTTTCAAGGTTTCAGGATAAGGCAACCGCTCGATGTATTTGATCCTGTCTCCGTCAATATGCGGCCTCACCTCCCTTGAGAAGTAATCTCCGCTCCACGGCAGGTGGGCCGTAACGTGGCCGATAATCAGCAGCTTCACTCGAGCTTTCTTCGCTATGCGAATTGCCTCGGCAATGCCTTTTCCCGGGGTCATCCGGCCCACGATGATGAAAAAATCTTCCGCTTGATTATTGAAAGGAACTTCGTTCAAATCGATGCCGTTATAAACAACCGGAATCGATTCATCCCCCAGCATTCTCGCCTGAGCCCGGCTGATGCATACTGGAAAGCACTGCGGGAAGTGCTTTCGATAATACTCGTGTAGCTCCTTCTCAATATAGGCATAGGTGATCAGCGTAGGCGTGTTCGTAAAAGGCGAGAAATAGGCGGCCAGCGTGGGCCAGTGGGCATGAATGAGATCAAAGCGTTCAGCCTGGCGATAGAGATTATAGGTGTTGCGCGTCTCAAACTCCTTCTCCAGATAAATAGTCGAGTTGGGATCATCCTGGCAGGCGACAGGCAAGACCGAGTGGAGCGGGCAATCGACTCGCGAATCTCCCGAAGAAAAAAGCTCCACCTGATGCCCTCTCCGGCTAAGCTGCCGGCAGAGATGGTAAACGATCCGCTCCGTTCCCCCGTGGGTTTTTGGCGGGATGGAGAGATAGACGCTGGAGATTTGCGCGATCTTCATGGAACGGGCAATCCTAACGCTTAAGGGCAGCCAGAGGAGGTGTTGAAGCCGGAACCTACTGATCACCCGTGAATGATGCTCAACCAGGAATAAACGTTATATAATTTCCGTTCTCACTTCATCCCGATCTTTTGGAAGAAGCCCAACTTCTCAAGACTATCCACGAACGAATTGTCGAAGAAATCCTTCGGGTCCGCATTCCTGGCCTGCGGGAATTCCTTTTCGTCAAGATAGCCATTTCTCCTTTCTTAACGGGAGGCATTCTACTACGATTTCCCAATCTGGCAAGGAGAATCGCAGGAAGGAAATAGATTTAAAATTGGGGGGGAGTTCAGCTGGCTCTCAATTTGAGCGACTTTTCGATCGTGCTCTTAAATCGGTGCAGAGGCGTGGGTTTGGTTAAAAACTCCGATATTCCCGCTTTTTCCGCCCGGCTTCTGTAAGTCTCCTCCGACCATGCGGTGTGAGCGATGACTGGAATATGGGCGGTCTGCGGATTCTGCTTGAGCTTTTCAGTGGCTTCAATCCCATCCATATCGGGTAAGCCGAGATCCATGATAACTGCCGCCGGAAGGTGAGTCCTAGCCTTTTCAATCCCCTCCTGCCCGCTCATTGCCTCAATCACCTCATAACCCATCAACCTCAACTGGATCGCGAGAACCTCCAGGGAGTCTGCATGGTCTTCCACCACAAGTATCTTGACTGCCAAAACTACCATTTCAGATTCGGATAACGCTGTTTCTGCAAAGTCGTAAGATATTCTTATTGCTAACAAAAAGCAAACTTCGGTCTACAATCTTACCCTCAGGGGGCAAGGCGGCAGTCTATGATTCTCAGTTCCACCGCAGAGCTTCCATTCCATTCGTTCTCGGTTAGACGATAGACCAAATCGATGTTGGCCCCTGGAGAGGCAGGAAAATCCTTCTCCAACCCAAATACCACGGCGCCTAATGATTTACCTCCCTGACGGAGCCTGAGGCGCGAGCCACCGCTAAAATCCCTGCGCTCGGATACCTCGACCGCTTTGGTTACAAAAAGCGGCTCAGGATTTCCGATCCCAAAAGGCTTGAGCGTCTCAATATGCCGGATCAGGGAAAGTCCAATTTCGGAAAATTCCAGCTCGGCGTCAACTTCGAGAACCGGGATCAGGTCCTCAGCGGCTAAAGAGTTCCTCGCGATCTCCTCAAAGCGGGTTAAAAAAGACGGGAACTTTTCCTGCTTGATGCTTAACCCCCCGGCATATTCATGGCCGCCAAATTTTTCCAAAAAATCTGCGCAGCACCTTAACCCCTCTACCATATGAAAGCCGCGGATGCTGCGGGCAGAGCCCTTCCCTGCCCCTTGGCTGAAAGCGATCACAACCGTAGGCCTGTGAAACCGCTCCACAATGCGCGAGGCCACAATTCCCAAAACTCCCGGATGCCAGCCTTCTCGACCGAGGACAATAGAGTAGCGCTCCTTGAGCAAAGGGTCCGCATCGACTTGAGACAGGGCCTCTGCCAACACCTGCGCCTCCATCGCCTGACGCTCGCGGTTATGTTCATCGAGTTCCTGCGCGATCCGTAGCGCCACCTCCTGGGACTCCGTGGTAAGCATCTCCACCACCTTCAGGCCGGCGTCCATCCTTCCCGCCGCGTTGATTCTGGGGCCGAGCTGAAACCCTACCTGCCCGGCGCTAATTTCTCCTGGGGGAAGACGCGCCACCTGTTTTAGGGCAACGACTCCAGGCCGCGTGGAGCCGCCGAGTTCCGTAAGCCCGCGCCGGGCCAAAACTCGATTGACTCCGGTCAAGGGGACCATGTCGGCAATCGTGCCGAGAGTAACAATGTCCAGGTAGCGGCGGATGTCGGGACTTTCCGAGGCGCCAAACCAGCCGGCTTCGCGGAGCTTCGCCCTAAGGCCGATGATCAGATAGAAGGCGAGGCCAGCGCCGGAAAGTCCTTTGTCGGGAAAAGAACAGTCAGGTCGATGAGGGTTAGTGATCGCAAATGCCGGAGGGAGATTCGGCGGGAGCTCGTGGTGATCCACTATCACTACGTCGATTCCCATGCTTCGAGCAAGTTCTACTTCTTCATAATTTGAAATCCCGCAGTCAACAGAAACTACCAGCCGCACACCCTGAGAGCTTAACTGTTTGAGCCCCTCAGGATTCAACCCGTATCCCTCATCGATCCTGTGCGGGATATAATAGATGACTTCCCCTCCCGCCTCCCTCAGAAACGAAACCAGAACTGCAGTCCCGGTGGTGCCGTCGACGTCGTAGTCTCCCCAGACACAAATCAGCTCTTTTCTTTCCAGGGCGCGGACCAGCCGCCCTGCAGCCTGCTCCATCCCCGCTATAAGAAATGGCGAGGGAAGATCGGAGCGTAAACTCGATGAAAGATACCGCCTGGCGGAGTCCAGATCATTCAGGCCGCGCAGGGCTAAAATCCGGGCTACAAGAGGCGGAATCTTTAATTGCTCGGATAGGAGAGAGACGACGCTTTCATCAGCCTCTCTCAAAACCCAGCGCTTTTGCATAAGTTCTCAGTTTTGAGTTTTAAGTTTTTAAAAACTCTACTTTTTTCCTCTCTCCCACAATAGAATCACCGGGCTGGCGATAAAGATGGTCGAATAGACACCCGAAGAGAAACCTACCAGAAGCGCGAAGGCGAAGGGACGAATGACTCCTCCGCCGAGAAAGAAAAGCGCGATGAGGACCATCAGCGCCGTACCCGTGGTTAGAATCGTGCGGCTTATGGTCTCGTTGATGCTGGTATTGATAATGCTTTCCAGACCCTCACGCCGGCTTTTGCGCATGTTCTCACGAATCCGGTCACAGATCACCACAGTATCGTTTACCGAAAATCCAACGATTGTGAGCAGGGCCGCGACAATCGTAAGATCAAATTCATATTGAGCGACTAAGAGCGCTCCAACAGTAACCAAAACGTCATGGATAAGAGCAATAACTGCTCCTAGTCCGAAGTGGAGCCCAAACCGGGCCCCAAAACTGAATCCAAAACGGACCCAGATGTAGACCCCCATCATGAGCGTGGCCGCGATTACGGACCAAATTCCCCGCTCGCGCAAGTCTTTCCCCACCTTAGGCCCGACCGATTCAACCCTGCGGACCTCGAAGCTGTCCTGACCAAATTGATTGGCGAGGCCGCGACGAATGTCCTCTCCAAGAGCGCCGATTTGAACCGAAGTCTTCTCCAGACGAACCATGAACTCGTTCGATCCATCCTGCCCGAAGTCCTGGATCACGGTATCGCCTAAAGCCGACTTTCCCAGCGCCTGACGGATCTCAGGAATGGAGACCCTCTGCTGAAATTTGAGATGCACCATCGTCCCTCCGGCAAAATCGACGCCCAGGTTGGGACCTTTGGTAAAAAGGAGCGCAAGGACTGCGATGTTCACCAGGGTAGACAGAATCGCGGCGACACGGCGGTATTTGGTAAAAGGGATGCGGGTTCCTGGTTTGATAAACTCCATATCTTATCCTTTAGATGCTGATGCGAGTTAATTTCCTAGCTGCCATGCGATAGTCGTAATAGATCCGGGTCAGATAGACAGCCGTTAATACCGTCGTGAAGATACCCACGCATAGCGTGACGGCAAATCCTTTGATCGGACCCGTGCCAAACTGAAAGAGGATCAAACCTGACAGGAAAGTGGTGATGTTCGAGTCGAGGATCGCCGGGAGGGCCCGCTCATAGCCGGCTTCTACGGCAGAGCGCGGCGATTTCCCGCCCCTCAGCTCTTCGCGAATCCGCTCGTTGATGAGCACGTTAGCATCCACCGCCATGCCTATCGTCAGCACGATGCCGGCAATGCCCGGCAGGGTCAAGACCGCCTTGAAGCCTGCCAGGACAGCCAACAGAAAGAGGACATTGAATATCAACGCGACATCGGCCACCAAACCCGCGCCCATGTAGTAGACGATCATGAAGAGGATGACAAGAGAACCGCCGACGACAAAGGAGATGATACCCTGGCGGATCGAATCGCGCCCCAGCGAAGGGCCGACGGTGCGCTCTTCGACAATCTCCACCGGAGCACGCAGGGCCCCGGCGCGAAGGACGATAGCGAGATCCCGCGCTTCCTTCATTTCAAAAGTTCCCGTGATGGAGGCCCTTCCGCCGCCGATCCGCTCCTGGATGACCGGCGCTGAGTAGACGCGGTTGTCGAGAACAATGGCCAGACGCCTCTTCACGTTCTCCGCCGTGATCCTTTCAAAAAGCCGGGCCCCGTTGGAATTCAGCATCAATTCCACATAGGGGCCGTCTAAATTTGAGCCCGGCCGCACCCGCGCATCCGTGATGTATTCTCCAGTCATGAGAGTGCGGGCATCCAGGAGATAGGGAACTCTCTCCGCGCCCAATCCACCTTCGCCCTTTTGGGCGTAACCATAGAGAATTTCAGTGCCGGGAGGCGGGCCGCTCTTAACCGCCTCCTCTACGCTATGAGTCTCGTCCAACAGCTTGAACTCAAGTATGGCGGTCTTGCCGATGATCTCCTTGGCCCTTTCGGGGTCCTGGACGCCGGGTAGTTGAACCAATATATCCTGCTGCCCGCGGCGCTGGATGACCGGCTCACTCACGCCAAACTGGTCAATGCGGTTGCGGATCGTCTCGAGGGATTGATCCACCGTGTCTTCCCTGAGCGAGCGCAACTCGCGCTCATGGAGGGCAAGCAAAAATTCCCTCCCTCCCGGGTCCGTCCGGGAACTCACCAGGACAAGATTGGGGAATTCGCCTTTGAGCAGATCCCGCACCCTGTCGCCGTTTGCCGCCGGGACCTTGAGGCGGATCTGATTTCCCTGGTTTCTTTCCAACTCACTCGGCGGGACTGCTTTTTCTCTAAGGAGTTTACGCATATCCTCTTTGATCCGCTCCAAAGCATTCTCCACCGCCTTATCTACCTTCACCTCCAAAACCAGATGGCTCCCCCCTTGAAGATCCAATCCCAGATGAATCCGCTCCGTCGGGAGAAATCCGCCCCACCAGGAAGGGAGCTCACCTATGAAAGTCGGAACGAGATAAAAAGCCGCGGCGAAGGTCAATGCGGAAAAGATAACCAATCGAACTACAATACCCCGTTGCATACTATTGCTCCTTAGCGTCCTTAGTTAAAACCTTTTCTCCTTTAATAATCTCGGATATCTGCGGCCGGTGCACCCGAATGCGCACGTTGGGGGCCACTTCCAGGGTGACCACCGAGTCGGTCAGCGCCGTCACCTTACCGTAAATCCCGCCGGAGGTCACTACCTCGTCGTTTTTTTTGAGCCTCTCCAGCATGTTGCGGTGCTCCTTGGACTTTTTTTGCTGCGGCCGGATCAGCAGAAAGTAAAAAATCACAAAAACCAAAATGAGAGGAACAAAACTGATCAGTTGGCTGGGCCCTGAAGATCCCTGGGCACTTTGCGCAAAAGCTAAATCCCACATATTTCCTCCTACAGAACGATGTCTAATGTTTCTTCGGCCCGGTTTTCCCGGATGAGCTGACGGAGCTTCTCCATGAGCCGATGGTAAAAGTAGATATTATGGATGGTATGAAGCTGGGCTGCAAGGATCTCGCCGGCGAGATAGAGATGACGCAGATAGGCGCGGGAGAAATGGCGACAGCAATAACAGCTACAGGACTCATCGGCCGGACGAGGATCATTGGTGAATTCGGCCCGCTTGATATTGATTTTTCCCTTTGAGGTGAAGAGGGTCCCGGTGCGGGCGTTACGCGTAGGAAGAACACAGTCAAACAGGTCATACCCCGAGCGCACGGCAAAGATCAAATCCTCCGGCCTTCCGACGCCCATAAGATAGCGGGGACGATCCTCGGGTAACAACCCGGCCGTAAATGCCCCGATGGAACTCAGCGTCGCCTCTTCCTCGCCAACGCCCAATCCACCCACGGCAAAGCCGTCAAAGGGTAGACGGGTCATTTCCTTGACGCACTCAGTCCTCAAATCCTCATACATCCCCCCCTGGACAATTCCGAAGAGGGCCTGATCGCTCCGCTTACGCACTATTAAGGAGCGCTCAGCCCATCTTACCGTGCGCCCGGTCGAGGCCCTGACGTAGTCTCTGGTCGCCGGATGGGGGATGCACTCGTCCAAGACCATAGCGATATCGCTGCCCAGATCTTCTTGGATTTGGACTACCTTCTCGGGCGTAAGGAGGTGGCTTGAACCATCCAGGTGCGACTGAAAATGGACACCCTCTTCAGTGATTTTCCTGAGCGCCCCCAAGCTGAAAACCTGATAGCCGCCGCTATCCGTAAGAATTGATCCCTGCCAACCCATAAAGCGATGAAGTCCGCCCAGTTCGCGAATCACCTCCGCCCCGGGCCGTAGATAGAGATGATAGGTATTGGCCAGAATCATCTGACAGCCGATCTCTTCGAGGTCTCGAGGCGACAATGCCTTGACGCTGCCCTGAGTCCCTACCGGCATGAATGCCGGAGTCTCCACCACCCCGTGGGCAGTAACAAGGCGGCCCAGCCGCGCCTTCGTCGTCGCATCCTTCTTGAGCACGTTAAAGCTAAACCCCATACTTTCTGACTTAATGTTGAGTGTTTAGTTTTGAGTTTTTAGTTCTTAGTTTAGAACGCCTTCAACTCAAAACTAAAAACTAAGAACTTAGAACTACAAAATCAGCATCGCATCGCCATAGCTGTAAAACCGATAACGCGAGCGGACCGCCTCCTCATAAGCCCGTCGAACCAGGTCGAGACCGGCGAAGGCGGCAACTAGAATGAGCGGTGTCGATCCGGGAAGATGGAAATTGGTTATGAGCCCATCGATAACCTGGAAAGAGTCTCCCGGTCGGATAAAGAGTCGCGCAATCCCCTCATCCGCTTCCACTCGTCCCTTGCGCCGGGCTACCCACTCCAGGGCCCGGGTGGTAGTGGAACCAACAGCTATCACCTTTTTCCCGTTCTTCTTCGCCTGGTTGATCTTTTCCGCCGCCTCAGCCTTGAGGCTGTATCGCTCTCCCTCCATCCGGTGGCGCTCCACCACCTCTTCACGAACCGGCTGGAAAGTCCCGGGGCCCACGTGCAAAGTTAAAAACGTCGTCCCCACGCCCCTCGCAACCAACTCTTCCAGGAGTTGCCGAGTAAAATGGAATCCCGCGGTTGGCGCCGCGATCGCACCCGGGCTGGCCGCATAGACAGTCTGATAACGCTCCCAATCGCACGCATCGACGTTGCGCGTCCGATGAACATAGGGGGGGAGTGGAGGCTCCCCCAGCTTTATCAGGTGATCCATAAAATCACCTTCGTGCTGGAACATCAATCCGTACCGGCCCTTTCCCATCTCACCGATGACTTTTGCAGAGAACCCGTTCGCAAAAAAGATCCGGCCGCCCAAGTGCGGTTCCTTCCCCCCATCCACCAGGGCAATCCAGAGGTGCGGCCCATCAGGGGACGGTTCCAAAAGAAGCACTTCCACCCTTCCCCCACTCTCTTTCTTTCCTCGCAGACGGGCCGGCAAAACCCTGGTGTCGTTCAGTACCAGCAGCTCCCCGGGGCGCAGGAATTCGCTCAAGGAAGAAAAATCGCTGTGGAAGAATTCTCCCGTATCCCTGCGCACTATCATGAGGCGAGCGGCCTCCCGCTCCTTACTCGGATAGGCCGCGATCAAAGATCGGGGCAGCTCATAGAGGAACTCTTTCAACTCCATAGGAGGCGGGAATTAGTGGTTCGAAGATTGAAGATAGAGGATAGAAGATGGCGATTCTCCATCCTCCATCCTCCATCCTCGAATCTAGCTCTCACTCTTCTTGATAAAGGGACTCAACAGATCGATGGGCACTGGAAAGATAGTAGTGGAGTTCTTCTCCGACGCAATCTCTACCAGACTCTGGAGAAAACGGAGTTGCAGGGCCATGGGGTGTTTTCCCATGACCTCGGCCGCATCCGCCAGCTTCTGGGAGGCCTGAAATTCTCCGTCCGCATGAATGACCTTAGCGCGCCGCTCCCGCTCCGCCTCCGCCTGTTTGGCCATGGCCCGCTGCATCTCCTGGGGCAGATCGATCTGCTTAATGGCCACCTGGGTGACCTTCATGCCCCACGGCTCTGTATGCTGGTCGATGATGGTCTGAACGTGAGTGTTGATCTTTTCGCGCTCTGCAAGTAGCTCATCCAACGCGCACTCACCGCATACGCTGCGCAGCGTCGTCTGGGCAAGCTGGGAGGTTGAATAGAGGTAGTTCTCCACCTCCCGGACAGCTCGATTGGGTTCCAACACCCTAAAGTAGAGAACAGCATTGACTTTAATAGAGACATTATCCCGCGTGATAACGTCCTGCGGCGGGATATCTAGAGTGACCACGCGGAGATCCATACGGCTCATTTTCTCCACCACAGGGATGACATAGATGATCCCAGGACCCCTGGGCTCCACCATACGACCAAGCCTAAAGATCACTGCCCGCTCATATTCCTTTATAATCTTGACCCCGCTGATAAGCAGGATAACGATAATGATCAGAAACGTGGCAATAGGTCCAAACCCAAACATAGCGCCCTCCTCTCTTAGTTCTCTTCGTGCTGCTCCGATAATTTTTTCACTTTGAGAGACATTCCCTCAAAGCCAACAACTCGAACCTTTTCGCCCACTCCAATTTGCCCCTGCCCTTCTGCGTTCCAATACTCCCCATGGACAAATACCTTTCCAATGGGATTCAGTTCCACCCTTACCTCTCCAATCTCTCCCAACAACCCCTCCAGCCCCATAGTCGGTTTTTTCTTCTGCGACTTAAAGACCAGATAGCCGACCAGCAGAATGAATGCGCTCAGTGTAGCGACAGCAGTAAAAATAATCGAGCGATCCACTGCTAAATCCGAACTTTCCGTATCAAACAGGAGCAGAGAGCCGAGCCCAAGGGCAATCGCCCCGCCGATCCCCAAGACGCCAAAGCTGGGCAGGAAGGCCTCTCCTATCAGAAGGGCGATCCCGAGCAGTATCAACAGGAGACCCGCATAATTGATAGGCAGAATCTGGAAGGAGGTCAAGGCCAGAAGCAGAGCGATTCCCCCTGCCACCCCAGGGAAAATCACCCCCGGATGGGAAAACTCCATGTAGATGCCCAGGATGCCCGCCATGAGGAGGAGATAGGCGATGTTGGGGTCGGAAAGGATGTTGATGATTTTCTGCTTAAGACCCATCTCAAACCGCTCTACCCGAACCCCCTTCAAGGAGAGTACCTGATCGCGGCCGTCCACATCCACCTTTTTCCCATCGGCCTGCTGCAACAGATCATCAATATCCTTGGCCACAATATCGATAACGTTTTTCTTTAAGGCCTCCTTCTCGGTAATGGATACGCTTCGCCGCACGGCCTGAATCGCCCACTCCGTATTGCGCCCCCGCTTCTGAGCGATAGCCTCGCTAAAGGAGGCGGTAAAGTTTTCGATCTTCTCCCCCATTACCCCTTTTACCTCTTGCCCTCCCCCGGCCACAGGATGAGCGGCGCCGATATTAGTTCCAGGCGCCATGGCGGCGATATGGGCGGACAGAGTAATAAAAACTCCGGCCGATCCTGCGCCGGCGCCGCTGGGCGCGACATAAACTATTACCGGAACCGACGCCCCCAAGATGTCCTTGACAATGGAGCGGGTCGAGGTCAAAAGCCCGCCGGGCGTATCGAGCTGAATAATCAAGGCCCTGGCCCCTTTCGAGCGCGCCCGGCCGATACTCTCGCGAATAAAATCATCCACCGAGGGATTAATCCCCCCATCGATCACGATAAGGTCCACGTGCGGCCCGGAGGCCTCTTTTGGCTGGGCCGCCACGGAAAGACCGCCGATGATGAGGGCAGCAAACAGCCCAAATTTAAGCGGAAGGAGTCTTGAGCTCCTTAAGAACTTTCTTGATATCTTCCCAAACAAGTTTTTTATCTCCCGGGTTACGTAAGAGGTATGCTGGATGAAACGTCGGCATGAGCTTTATCCCATGATAATCATGCCACGTCCCCCTGAGCCTCGTAATGGCGACTTTGCTTTTCAAAAGGGACTGGACCGCGAACTTACCCAAAGCAACAATGATTTGCGGCTGCACCAGCTCGATCTGCTTCTTCAAAAATGGCTCACAGGACTCCACCTCATCGGGCTCCGGATTACGGTTTTCCGGCGGACGACACTTAACGACGTTGGCGATATAAACATCTTCTCTCTTTAGCCCCATGCCTTTGGTAATAATATCCGTGAGGAGCTGCCCCGCGCGCCCCACAAAGGGCTCCCCTTGCAAATCCTCATCCCTGCCCGGCCCTTCACCTATGAACATAAGCTTCGCCTTAGCATTCCCTACACCGAATACGACGTGGGTGCGGCCAGGCCAGAGTTTACAGCGGCGGCAATCACCGATAGCCGCACGAAGCTCTTCCAGGGATTTTGCCTGAGAGGCAGGAGCGCAGTCGGAAAACAGGTTGCCTTCTAATCCTCCGAGCAGGCCCTCCCCGGGCGTCTCCTCCGGTTTTCTTTCGATCCCGCGACCCCTCGGCAAAAGCCGGATTCCAGCTCGCCCATGGAACTCTACATGGCGGCGCAGCGACGCCGCCATAACCCTTAGTTCCTCGCGATCTCCCTCCAGAGCCATTCCGTACCCTTCGAAAAATATCTTAACACCAACCCTGCGTCGGTGGCAATGATTATTGGAGCCAGCTCACTGCCGGGAAGGAATAGCAGAAGCGGTTCCCTCCTCAACGGGCCTCTTTCAACTGATTAAGGTAGAGAGACCGCAGCCCGGTGAAAAAAGAGAGCGTTTCAGGCCAGAGATAGTCCGGATAGGTGTTGGTCGAAGGCTGAAACGAAGCGCCCTGATAGAGCAGCGTTACCTCGCCATAGATCCCGGCGCTGAGGTAGATACGGTGAGAGGCGCCCTTTGTCGAGGCAAGAACTATTTTCCCTCCATCCAGGTAGCCGGGATCGATATTGACCTGCCGTCCTTTTTTCTCGTCTTCCCTCCATTGATAGCCCTTTTCCAACTCCTGGGTCTTGAGCTTGATTTCCGCCAGTGACTCCGGAGATATCAAGGGCGCGAAAGAAACAAACCTGCGCAGGAGTCCAGAACCCATCTCGTTTTTGTAATAATCCGTCACCGCCCATGGAAGGCTCCCGCTGGTGGAATCGGTGGCGCCAAAAAGAGCCCTCATTGCCTGTTCCACCGAAGCGAAGATCTCCTCGCGGCGGGAAAGCAGGGCGACAAACAGCTTGACCGGTTTAGGCTCTCTTGGGATGCCCATTAAAATGAGACAAAGTTCAAATCGTTCAAAGGTTCAAACCGTTGAACTGCTTGAACAGCTTGAACTTCTCATTCTTTTTCTTTTCGTTTTTTCAGCGCGATGAGATAATCGTAGATTCTATCCGCCAGCTCGTCCTTGCTCATCAGGGGAAGCGGATGAACGGCGCCCCTCCGGTCCAAAAGGGTAGCGATGTTGGTATCCCCATCGAACCCGCTGCCTTCCTTGGTGACGTCGTTGGCCACGATCAGGTCCAGATTTTTCTCGCGCAGCTTCTTTTTTGCGTTGGCAATCAACGACTCCGTCTCGGCGGCAAAACCTACAAGTATCTGCCCGTTTTTTTTCATGCCGAGCTCACGCAAAATATCCGGGTTGGGTTTCAAGTTAAGCCGCAAAGTCCCCTTTCCTTTCTTGATCTTCTTAGCGACGAACTTCTCCGGGTGATAATCTGCTACCGCGGCAGCCATTAAAACCGCCGTCGCGCCGGAATACCCTTGGAGAATCGCCTGCCGCATCTCGGCAGCAGTCTGCACCGGGATCAGCCGGACTCCTGCGGGAGGGGAAAGCGAGGTCGGCCCGCTCACGAGGGTAACTTCCGCCCCCCTCCTCACGCCTGAGCGTGCCAGCGCATAACCCATTTTTCCCGAAGATCGATTGGAGATATAACGGACCGGATCCAGCGGCTCGTGATTGGGACCGGCAGTAATGAGGAACCTTTCACCTGCTAAGTCCTTTTTTTTTAGCAATCCCTGGATCTGCTCAACGATATCTTGGGGCTCCGGCAGGCGCCCCTTCCCTTCGTAGCCGCAGGCAAGATAGCCCTCCACCGGTTCCATGAAGTGGTAGCCGAGCCTTTTGAGCTTACGAATGTTCTCCTGCAAGATAGGATTTTCATACATATGGACGTTCATGGAAGGCGCGATCAACACCGGCGCCCTGGTCGCCATCAGGACGGTGGTCAGCAGATCATCGGCGACGCCGGAGGCGATCTTGCCGATTATATTTGCCGTAGCGGGGGCGATGACCAAAAGATCGGCCTGATCCGCGAGGTTAATGTGTCCTATCTCAGATTCCTGTGTCAGACTGAATATCTCGGTTGCGACAGGGCGGCCGGAGAGGGCCTGGAACGTCAACGGCGTCACAAACTCCATGGCCCCCCGGGTCATCATGACCTGAACCGCAAAACCCTCCCGGACAAGCAGACGGACCAGTTCCACCGCCTTATAACAGGCAATCCCGCCTGAAACACCAAGAACGACTGTCCTTGTCCCTTTCTCTCCCTTTTCTGCCACGCTCCCAAGATAGCTAATTACCCAGGAGTTTGCAAACTTTTTAGCGGACAAAAGCCCTTATGAAGGGTAGATTCTTTCTGCCCTTTTTTGTCATATTTTTGTAATGAATGGGGTCTTTATTACCCGGTTTAATCAAAATTGGTTTTGAGTCCGACCTTCCGGTTAAAAAAACCCTTTATTCACTGGCGACTAGCTTTCATTGGCAAGCTGGCATGGGCTGGCATGCTTTTAGCTTATGATTACGCCTATTAACAGGCGGCCGTACAAGAAAAGCCTTGACCTGGACGAAGAGTTCGTGTAATTGAGAAAAAGGGCTCAACAAAGAGGAGGAAAAGGATGATGCAACGTTGGTTTTGTGGATCCCCTTACAGAATTGTCCTAACTGCCTTAGTTGTTGCGGTAGGGATTTCCACCTTCTGCGCTGTAGGGTGGGTAAGAGCCGAAGAAGAGAATACTCAAGTCTCCCTGTCCCCGCCGGAAGCCCTCCAATCCTCCTCAAGTAACCCTTCCGGAAATGGAGCAGCAGACACGGCTGGCACGGTTGCCGCCTACTTCCTGGACGAAGCCCAAAGCAGTGGGGCCCAGGAAGAGTTGGACCAGGATCCATGGGAACCGTTCAATGACGTCATGTTTTCTTTCAACCGCAATGTTTTCGACCGCTTTATTTTGAAACCTGTGGCAGTAGTCTGGGATGCGCTGCTTCCCGACCCGGTGCAAAGAAGTCTGAGAAATGCTCTGGACAACCTCGCCGTAGTGCGCCGCCTGGTCAACAACGTTCTCCAGCTTAAAGCCGAAGGAACTGGCCGTGAGCTGGCCAGGTTTACTATCAACAGCACGATCGGAGTCGCCGGTTTGTTCGATGTGGCGAAGGACGGTTTTGGCATTCAACAGAGCGATGAGGACACCGGCCAGACTTTGGGGGTTTACGGGGTTGGCCCAGGACCATATCTTATTTTGCCGTTCTTACCTCCGATGACGGTCCGTGATGGGTTCGGTCTTGCTGCCGATGGGGCCATGAACCCACTCAACTATTTCGTCCCGTTTGCGGCGACGGCGGGAATTTATGGCACTAGCGCCGTTAACGAGCGGTCCCTTAATCTCGATAAATTTGAAAAAGTTGAGGAGACCGTCGTCGATCTTTACAGCGCCGTACGGAACGCCTATCTGCAAAGGCGAGCGGCAGCTATCAAGGAGTGATGGAACCGAGCGGGGATGGCGGGGAAGAGTGAGTTTCTTGCGGGGAGAAGGATCGACCCCATACCGATCAACCCATCGACCTCCGTCACCGAACTAGTAGACAACAATCTTATCTCCTACAATGGCGGCCGGCTGCGTGAGGCCTGCCAGCTTTTCACCGCAAAGATCCTTCAAGATGATGTTACCGTTGGGCTGAGTCTCAGCGGGGCCCTGACCCCGGCGGGGCTCGGCATCTCCGCCTTGATCCCATTAATCGAGAATGGCTTCGTGGACTGGATCGTCAGTACGGGGGCCAATCTCTACCACGACACGCATTTTGCCATGGGGCTTCCGATGCACCGCGGCGCCCCTGATGCCGACGATGTCATCCTCAGGGAAGAGGGCATCGTCAGAATTTACGATATCTTTTTCGATTATGACATTCTGATTTCCACGGACGATTTCTTCCGCGAGATCCTTAAAGCCCCCGAGTTCCAAAAAGAGATGAGCACCTCGGAGCTTCACTTCCACGTGGGGAGGTATCTCGCGGAGAGAGAGAAGGTCCTGGGAACGGAAAAGAAATCCCTGCTGGCCGCCGCTTACAAGTACTCAGTGCCGATTTATACTTCGTCGCCCGGGGACAGCTCCATAGGGATGAACGTCGCGGCGCTGGCTTTGAAGGGAAACCGGCTTAAGTTTGACGTCTCCCTGGATGTCAACGAATCTGCGGCGATTGTCCTGGAGGCGAAGCGAACCGGCGGCAAGAGCGCCGCGGTCATTTTGGGAGGCGGTTCGCCGAAAAACTTCCTCTTACAAACCGAACCTCACATCCAGGAGGTGCTCAGCCTCAACGAGAAAGGACACGACTATTTTATCCAAATAACCGACGCCCGCGTGGATACCGGCGGACTCTCCGGGGCTACGCCGGGCGAAGCAGTCAGTTGGGGAAAGCTCGATCCAGACCAGTTGTCTGATTCCGTGGTCTGTTATGTGGATTGCACGATTGCCCTTCCCGTCCTCACCGCCTATGCTCTGGCGAAACACCCACCGAGAAAGCCCAAGCGTCTCTTCGAGCGCAGGGAACAGCTTCTCAAGAACATCGAGAAAGAGTTCAAGGAAAAATTCGGCAAGATCAAGCTGCGCTAAAGTTGTGATAGATGAGCAGCCGGCGCCGAAGACCGGTTGGCGACCACTACCCCTGGATCGTAGTCAGCATCTCCTTTCCGTAACCGTATCGAATCAAACTATCTTGCCCTTCGTCTAAACAGTCAGCAGATAGTTAGGGCAGAAGGGAACATGGAGGTTACCCCGCTTTGGGGTAAAGGATCTGCCCGAGCAAAGGTCGGACTGAGGACGGGAGCCCGATTCTCTATCAGATGGATTGGTTTGTCTGAGGAGGGGATCGGGCTTTTTGGTTGTCAAGGAAGCAGGCTAATCCCTGGTGGGTGGAACAGAACTTGAGCGCATAAAATTGTTCGAATCGTTTAAATCGTTCAAGTCGTTCGAATCGGCCCGAGACTCATTGAACTTTTTGAACGAATTGAACTGCTTGAACAAATTTACTGTGAGGGAGATCACCATGGAAAACTCTGAAGTAAAAAGTCTAGTTGACTACAAACTCAAAGCGATGAGTGGAACTTCGCAACCGGCCGTGGACGGCTCGTCTCCACCTGTCCCGCCAAAACCCAAACTGCTCGATCAGGTCCGTCAGGCAATCCGCACCCGGCATTACAGCTATAAAACGGAAAAAGCCTATGTCGGCTGGATCAAAAGGTTCATCTTCTTCCATGGTAAGCGACACCCGATAGAGATGGGTGAGAAAGAAATCGCCCAATTTCTCTCCAGCCTGGCAAGCGAATCCCATGTAAGCGCGTCCACACAAAACCAGGCCTTAAATGCTGTCTTGTTCCTCTACCGTGAGGTTATGCATAAGGAGATCGGATACGTCAATGGCGTTGTCCGGGCGAAAAGGCCGCACAGGCTTCCGGTGGTATTGACACGGCAGGAAGTCAGGTCTATTTTTGGCTTCCTCGATGGCTCGAATTGGATCATGGTCATGTTGCTCTATGGAGCAGGCCTTCGACTGATGGAATGCTTGCGGCTGAGGGTGAAGGATATTGATTCCAACAGTAACGAGATCATAGTTCGGGCGGGAAAGGGGGACAAGGACCGGCACACGATGCTTCCCGCAGCAGTGAAAGAGCCGCTCGCCAAGCACCTTGATCTGATAAAACGACAGCACCAGCGCGATCTTGAGCGAGGCTTGGGCCGAGTCGCTCTGCCCAATGCACTTGAGCGCAAATACCCAAACGCAGGCAAGGAGTGGGGGTGGCAGTGGGTGTTTCCTGCAACCAGCCATTATATCGACAAGGTAACGGGAGAGCGACGCAGGCACCATCTTCACGAATCCGTATTACGGAAAGCGGTAAAAGAGGCTGTGCTGAAGGCTGGACTATCCAAGCCGGCAAGCCCGCACACCATGAGGCATTCTTTTGCGACCCATCTGCTAGAAGACGGGTATGACATTCGGACGGTCCAGGAACTGCTCGGGCACACCGATGTCAGTACGACCATGATTTACACCCACGTCTTGAACCGTGGCGGACGGGGGGTGAATAGCCCCGCTGATCGGCTATGATGGTTTGATCTTGAACTGAGTAAGCGCCGCATATGACCTCCGTGTGCTGTCAAGGGGTGAAGTAAATGGCTGCGGGTGACGCCAGCCGCACGTGGTTCTCAGAGATGGTCGAGACGCTCCGGCGCGAATGGAAACCGGACATGCTGTGGGAGGAAATCATCGCTCTGCGTGATCGGTTGGATGCGATGCTCCAGCAAATCCGACTTTCCCGGGGCATCCGGCCTCCGACCATGTGGTGCCCCGTCTGCAACGAGCGGACCCAGCAGGCTGAGCCAACCGTCTCGGTTCGGGCCGTTATATTCGCGCTTGGCCGCTTCGGTATTGTCCCACAGGTGGAATTCAAGTCGGTGGAGAAGCGCTGGGCGAAATACCGGAAGGAAAACGGACTGGATAGGAACGGCAGGCCCGCCTGCCAGGGCACGGGCGGTCAGCACGACGGCCAAGAGGACGAAGCTGTAGGGGAGGGTATTACCCGTGATGCCAGCGAGCGCCGGCCGAGATAGGCTGCGGGCTGTTAGGGAGATAGGCTGCCAAACCCGGCAGCGTTTGTCGGTCAGAATACTCTTGACAAGTTGAGGTAAGGGGTGGATATTGCAACCGATTCATGTTTGATAAGTAGAGCCGTTCTCGGAGATAGGCCGACCGGCATTTGTCGCCGCGTAAAGCGGCTCACTTAATAGTTAGCCAGGGCAAACCGTTTCTGCACAATGGACTTTCTAGTCAGCATCGTCCTTACACTCGTTGGAGCGGTTGTCGGCGCGGCTATTTCAATTCTGGTCCCGATTTGGCTTTCTTATCGACGGTACGACGCTGCACCAGATATCACGGGAACCTGGCTGGGCGCGTATCAAGCGGCCGCGTTACCCGGCCATCCTTGGATTCGAGAGGACACCAAAATCTGGCGTCAAGGTGGAAAGTTCCGCTTTGCTGGATACAACAATCCGCAACACGACGAGATCGAAGGTGATGCTGACTTGTTCGGGCTTGACCACCTAATTGGACGATGGAGGCAGCTCGACAAACGGGGCCCCAATCACGGCGTCTTCATGTTCACTATATCTCCAACGGGCCGACTCATGTATGGCTTTTGGGTGGGTGTTACTGAAACTGGTGAAAAGCGATTTGGTGCATGGGTCCTCGCGCGGGATGAGCAAGACATCGAGCAAGGCAAGAATCTTTTGCATCACGTGACAATAAAAATGGCAACAGGGGGTGACCGTGAAATTCGTCCGGCTTCTACCACACAAAACAGCACTGGCTAACTACCCACTTCAGCCCGATCGCTAATAGCGACGGCTGAGCTTTTCGTTAGACGACTCTAGAGCCATGAGTGCGTACCTTGTCACGTGGAATCCAAACCGGTGGGAATGGGATATGCACGAAGACATCTCCGCACTCAAGCAGCGAGGATTCTTCGATAGTCGCTGGAGTTGCGGCCGCACTAAGAGCATCAAAGTAGGCGACCGCCTTTTCCTCCTCAGGCAAGGTCGTGAACCGCGCGGCATCTTGGCGTCCGGCGTGGCGAAGTCGGAGCCATACCTTGACGAGCATTGGGACGATAATCGCAGCGGTAAGGCGCTATACGTTAAGGCCCGGTTCGATTCTCTTCTTGATCCAGAAAGCGATGGTGTATTGCCGCTTTCTCGGCTGCAATCCGGTCCACTCGGTGCCGTGAATTGGCGAACGCAATCGTCCGGAATTTCAATCTCCCCCTCCGCCGCGGCAGAGCTAGAGAAACTCTGGCTTGCCTTCTTGAAGGAGCGTGGTCAATCGCCAGCCGTGCTGCCAGACGAAGTCTCAACACCATCGCTTTACTATGAGGGTGTTAGCAGAACGGTTGCGGTCAATGCATATGAACGCGATCCTCGCGCCCGAAAAGACTGCATCGCCCACTACGGCGCCCTGTGCGCCGTCTGTGGTTTCGACTTCGGTGCTATCTATGGCGCGCTCGGGCAGGGATTTATTCACGTCCATCACATTGTCCCGCTCTCGAAGATCGGCAAGAGTTACATCGTGAACCCAGTCAAAGATCTCCGCCCCGTCTGTCCCAACTGCCACGCGATGCTGCACAAAGGCTCAGAGGTTCTGAGCATCGAGCAACTGAAAGCGATCTTGAGTAAAGAGTCGTCTAACAACCGCATCCACGCCGACGCGCGCAAGAGCGGCGCGCGCGGGTGATGCGGGACGTTAGGCCCGAATGAAAACACTTTGCGTGTGGCGAACACAGACGTAGCTAGCTGAGGCTGAGATCGTATAGATGGATGATATAGATCGATACTACGAGATACTTGAGCTTAAGTCCGGCGCCTCACCGGAAGAAGTGAAGCGTGCTTACAGGGATTTGGTTAGAGTCTGGCACCCAGATCGCTTCTCCCACGACCCTCGGTTACAACAGAAGGCCCAAGAAAAACTAAAGGAAATCAATCAAGCCTATGAGAAGCTGCAGGCCTTTTTGTCTGCTCACAGAGCGAGAGCGTATCGACCACGATCCGGGCCGAGCCAATCCCATCCACATGGCGAATCAGGCAAAACCCGACCCGGCGACTCGCAGGCAGCGCCGGGGCCTCCTCCCCAAGGTGAGAGAACACGTGACAACGCCAAAGCATCATCCGCCGGAATTTGGGGCGCGATCCTGGCGTGGTTGCGGTATGAGTACGAGTTGATGCCCGCTGTGGCTAAGATCGCTGTCGTAGTAGTGTTACTCCTGATCCTTATTACGTCTACGCAGGACAGCCGTTCAAAACAAACCGCGCCTGAGCCTGTGAAGACACCCGTAGTTGCTTCTCCACCGAAACCACTTTCTGGACCCCAAGTCACGGTTGTGAGGCCTGGAAGGAAGGCGGGCCCAGAAGATCAGGCCACACGCCCACCGTCAAAAGAAGCGCCAGCTCGGGAAAAGGCGACCGCTAAGTTGGAACCCCCACCGACAAGCGGTGAAGAAAGCGGGGAGCAGCCTGTGTCAACCAGGCTCCCCAGCGGTCTTGATCGTCCGGAGTCGGTGCTCTCAAACTTGTCACCCGAAGACCAGGCTTGGGTCAACCGATCTTGCCCGAGAAGTCTTGGTCCTTCCCTTTGGAATAACTGCGTTCGAAGAGAGGTGAACGCCCTATCGCGTGGACGTCCTGACCTGTCCAACCTGAACCTTGACGAGAGGAACTGGGTACTGAGAAGTTGCCCTAGCTCGCTTGGTCCCAGCTTGGCAATTTCCTGTCTCAATCGCGAACTCCAAGCCCTGGTCAGGGGCATGCCAGACCTCTCCGCGTTGCGAGCGGATGAACGAGCCTGGGTCCAACAATCGTGTCCGCAATCACTTGGACCATCACTTTACCGCTCTTGTGTAAGTCGCGAAGCGAGAGCCGTGACTGGAGGAACACGCTAAGGCAGGAAAAACGGACATTCCACTTTTTCCGGCCTAACTTGTCGTTTCAGATCGATTGCTAATAGCGATGGCTGAGCTTATGCGTTAAACCACAGGGCATGTGAATGAAAAATCGCGATCTCCTTGAAATTATCCGTTCCGAAATCCAGGCGGCCATAAGCCGTGGACAAAAGGACATGCCGCTCAAAGCCCTGGACGACTACATAGTTGGCTTGGTGGCATTGGCCTCTGATGACATTGGCGGCCTCGATGAAGTGATGCTAGAGAAGTATCGCGCGAAGATCCAGACGGATCTCACGGTCTATAGCCAGCAGGAGAGTCAACGCCTTGAACTGTTGCGTTCCGTTAGTTCCAGTGCTCACGAAGCCGTGAGATCAAGCATCCTGATTAATGGGGGCGCTGCGGTCGCACTGTTGGCATTTATTGGCCATTTGGCAAGCATTGGTGAAAACGAGCTAGTTGCAGGCTTTGCGTCACCTTTGGTCGGTTTCGTGTCGGGTATTCTCGCTGCAACTCTTGCCTACGGATTTGTATATTTCGCCCAGTTGGCTTTCTATCGAGGTTCCATAAACGTCGGTTCTTGGTTAAGAGTGGTCACGGTCGTTTTCGTGCTCGGTTCACTCGGCTTATTCGTGTACGGTAGCTACTCCGCCTACCGTATTTTCCTCTCGATGGGGGTGTAGTTTATACAGGTTCAGGGGCCTAACAATCGACTTGAGACCGACGCCTTCGGCGCGGCTCAGCCGGGCGTTAGCCCGCCACCAAAAGGCATTCTCTTATGAACGAAGAGCAAAGACTAGAATTGAACGCCGAAATAAACGAAATAATCAAAACTCGAAAAGAGTTCATTGAACGAAACTATTTGCCCCTCCGAAGAGCATATAAAGAGGGTTACGACTGGCCCGAGATAGATACTCTCCGTCACGAAATAACTCTAGCTCTAATTTTTGGGCTAGCACAGGCTGCCATAACTTTGACAAACCATCTCCTAGAAAGCCTCCTAAAGAATTCGCTCATTTATTTCGACTCAGACAAGCAATCCTCGAAAGAACCCAAAGAGATAAATAAACTAGTCGATTCTCTCGTTAAACTATTTTCACCCGGTCGAACAAAGTACGGTTCTCAAAATTTGAGTAACAACATCAACTCTGCTTGCCGTCTAGGGATAATTACAGAAGATGAAAAGGTGCAGTTACACGAATATCGAGAACATTTTCGCAACGCATACGGCCATTCTGATGCTGAAAAAATCTTCGGCGACAAAACAATCACTGCACAAGGTGTAAAAATAGAGGATGACAAGTTAATCTCCGGCGACAATGAAATCTCACGTATCGCTGAATTGACGATAGTTCAAGGTCTTACACAAGTCTACCAAGCCCAAGAAGAGGCAATTCCATACTTTCTATACATGGACGGCCTCGTAAGAAGAATTTTTTCTAGGCTTTTCCCGAAATCAGCGGTGGCGGGCTAACCACTCGCTCAAGCTGACGGAAAATACGGCGTGCTTTTCGCCGCGCGATGTGAGTTCACCAAAAGACAAAACAGAAATCAATAGATGACAATTCAACGCTTCACCACACGCGCGAGCAAGCTGCTTAATTCCAGCTGCACGTCGCCGTCAGCTTAGCTCCGGTCCGTTAGCCGGTCTCGGAAGGGTGGGGCGGCAAAGCGCTGCTTGAGGAATTCAGCCTTGAAGAGTATCATGCGCCGCATGGACGAGGTTCGAATTGAAACCACAGTGGACGAGCACGGTGAGGTTCACGTCACGAAACTGCCGTTCCCTGCAGGGGAGCCGGTTGAGGTGATCGTTGTCCCAAAGCCAGCCCGTCAGCGGGGTAGCGGGTTTCCCCTGCGAGGCGTTCCTATCGCCTACGACCGTCCGACTGACCCGGTGGCGGAAGAGGACTGGGACGCGCTGCGGTGATCCTGCTTGATACCCACGCGTGGGTCTGGTGGGTTCACGGAGATGCCCGCCTTTCGGAAGTGCACCGCGAGATGCTTGACGCCCGTACCGCTGAGGGCATCGGGGTGAGCATCATCTCGTGCTGGGAGGTCGCCAAGTTGGTTGAATATGGGCGGCTGAAGCTTCCGCAGGACGTGGCTGAGTGGCTAGGAGTGGCCCTTGCCTACCCCGGCTTGCGGTTGCTTGATCTCACCCCTGCTATCGTGGTCGAGTCGACTCGCCTGCCGCAGCCCTTCCATAAGGACCCGGCGGACCAGATGATCGTTGCTACCGCCCGTATCCATGACTGTCCACTCGCAACCGCTGACGACAAAATTCTCAACTACGCTCATGTCCGAACTGTCGGCATCGGCTAACCCCTGGGTTGAGAAGGACGCTGAGAGACGCGCCTCTCACCCAAAACGTTGAGCCTGTAGAAAAAGGTATATCGAAAAATTTACAAAAAAAACGACCTCCGTATTTAGCGTTTAAGCGACGATCTCGGATCGAGGTGCCTTTTAGGTACCCCCAATTTGTGCACTTTTTTAGTGTTTGGGACTTTTTCTACAAGCTCGTTAGCCGATGGATTTGAATCCGTCCAGCTTTAAGGTATACTTAACTTATGCCAATAACCCTACCTCTAAAAGAGATGACCCTCCAGGAGAAGCTTGCTGTCATGGAGTCGCTTTGGGAGGACCTCGCCCGTTCTCCAGAGGCCATTGAGTCCCCCGCCTGGCACAAGGACATCCTTGATGAGCGTCGCCAGCGACTTGCCGAGGAAAAATCTCGATTCATAGATTGGCAGACCGCCAAAGCGGAAATCCGTAACAAGCTGTCGTGAGAATCGAGATATTGGATGAAGCCCAGGAGGATTTGATCCAGGGCTTTCATTTCTACGAAGGCCGGGAAGTGGGACTCGGATCTTACTTCTTAGACTGCCTCTTCTCGGACATTGATTCCCTACTTCTATACGCAGGCATTCATCAAGTCACCTACGGCCATCACCGGTGCCTATCCAAGCGATTCCCCTTTGCCATCTACTATAGTGTTGAGGCGGATTCAGCTCGTGTGCATGCCGTATTGGATTGTCGCAGGAATCCAGCGTGGATCAGAAAACGGCTAGAGGAAGACGGTTAACCAGCCTACTGGAGCCGATCCCCAACGGAACGGCAAGGCTCAATGGCATAGTGTTAGACGGATCTCTTTACGGACCGGCCTGTTCTTCTGCTCATTCAAAAGGCATTCCCAGTCGATAAGTGCGAGATAATCTTCAGGTGAGCCGGACTCGCAGCCATAAGTCCGCAAGAACCTGGGGAAGCTGAAGTTCGGCCCATCGTCACTGCCTCCTTATCGCATTATCTTTGGACACCACGCCTTCCACGATGGGGCCTACTTGGGGTTGACAGCCCAAGGCGATCCTGATATTTTCTGAACAGAAGTTCATTTTACTAAACTATAGTTCATTCATCATGGCACGTCTTAGCCGCAAGGATATCCTGCAAGACTTCCGCACCCGTTCTCTCCTCGAGGCGACTCGTAAGATTATCGCGACCGAAGGCTTCGATGCCGTAACCATGGAGCGCGTCGCCCGCGAGGCGGGAATCACCAAGGGGGGGATCTACCTTTACTTTCGCAACAAAGACCAAATGATCCTCACGACCTTAGAGGCCATTGCCTTAGAGATGCTCCGAGAAATTGAAACGCAGCTAAACCCCAAAACCCACGCCTGGGAAAGACTCTGCCAGGTAATACGCGCCCAACTGGAGAGCATGGAGCGCCACAAAGATATCCTGCGTACCCTTCTCCTTGTCCGCTGGCATATGAGCGACCGGCGCGAAAGGAAAAAATGGCGGCGCCTACTTCGGTATCGGGAGCAACATCTGGGCCGGCTCAAAGCGATCCTGGACGATGGACTAAGAAAAAAGATTTTTTACCCGCTGGACACGGCTGCAGCCGCCTTCTACATCAACGAGATGACCATCAGCACGGCGCAAAGAAGGGTCATGGGCTTTAGCCAGTCCTCCCTGGAAGCCGACACGCAGGGGCTGATCCGGTTTATAGCTTTGCTCCTGCGCGGGAAAAAACATCTTCACGGATCTGAGGAGTAGCTATGAGAAGTCTTTACGGGCTAAGCTTTTCCGCGCTGCTGATGATTTGCCTTGTTTCACACGCGCATGCCGCCGATGCCCCCTTGAAGCCAGGCGACCTGAAAGAGACCCCCAACCCCGTCCGCCTTTTCATCGATCAGTGGTCTTCCTACCCCCCTTTCCCCGGCGGCTTCACTCTGGAGTTTATCCGAACCGCCGACGAAGAAACAGCCGCCATCACTTTGCGAGAGGCGGTCCTGATCGCCCTCGATAACAACCCGACCATCACGGTGGATCGACTCGAGCCGTTTCGCACTGCTGAAGAGACCATCGGAGAAAAATCGATCTTCGACCCTACTCTGGCTTTGGAGTTCAACAAAGACTTCGATATCGACCCGAAGGGAACCCGCACCTCCGGTTTTAGCACCTCCCTGCAAAGGATCAGAAACAACAACTACAACCTTTCGCTAAAGAAGCTCCTGCGCACCGGGGCGCAGCTGGACATATCTTTCCAAAACAACCGCCTGATCAGCAGCTTCCCCACCCAAGTCCTCAAGCCCCAATACCGGCCCCACCTGGGATTTTCCGTGGCACAGCCTCTGCTGCGGGATTTCGGCTGGGGGTTGACCACTATCTTCGTTCGTATTGCCGAGAACCGGGAGGAGATCAGTCTCTTTGATTACCAGGCGCGCCTGGCGCAAACGATACAGCGAATCACCGAGGCCTACTGGGGCGTGATCTTTGCCAAAGACAACCTGAAAGTACAGAGGAAGGGCGTGGAGTTGGCCGAGGCCCTGCTGAAAGGAGCGGAGGCCAGGGTGCGCGCCGGGGTTCTCCCGCCCGTGGCGGCCACAGAGGCCCAGGCGGAGAAGGCCCGCAGGGAAGAGTCGGTCATCACGGCCGAGAACGAGTTCGAAATTGCCCGAACGAATTTGCGGCTTTCCCTCAATTTCAATCCTCAAAATACCTTTATGCCGCGCAAGATCGAACCGGCGGAGAGCCCCTCGATTCTCCCCTTTCCCGTGGAAAAAGCCGGCGTTATGGAAAATGCCTTAACCCGAAGGCCCGAGATCCTGTCGGCAAACCGCAAAGTCCAGAATCAAGCCCTCCAGGTCCGATACGCGGAAAACCAACTGCTTCCGCGTCTGGATGTAAAGGCGGGGGCCGGTTTGACCGGTCTCGCCGGGGAGCTCAAGCCCGGGGAATCCAATCCTTTCACAGGTAGCTACGGATCGGCTATCGACCGACTTGGCAGCGGCAATTTTTACGACTACAGCGTAGGGGTCGTCCTCCAGTTCCCTTTAGGGAACGCACAGGCCAGAAGCAAATTCGCCACTGCCCGGATAGAACTGGAGCAGGCCAAGGCGCGCCAGCGCGAGCTCATTTCGCAGATAACCCTGGAGGTGGAAAAGGCAGCCGGAAACGTGGGCGCCAACTTTAAGCGCATCCAGGCCACCAGGTTAGCGCGGGAAATGGCCGAAGAGAACCTGCGCGGCCAAGAGAAAAGGTTTGAGGTAGGATTGGTGACCCTGAAAGACGTCATCGATTTCCAGTCCAAGGCACTCGACGCTCAGGGTTCAGAGTTAAGAGCTACGGTTGATTACAATAACTCCGTTTCCCGCCTTAGGCTGGCTGGAGGAACCCTTCTGGAGCACTACAATATCCGGGTGGAGGGACCCAAAAAGGAATCCGATCCCTGGTGGGCGAGATTTTAGGCTATGACCGGGAAGATCTTACTGTCGGCCCTTTGGTTCTTTACGCTCGCTTTGCTGTACGGTTGCGAGCGCAACGGCTCCGCGGCCAAATTGGAAAAAAAGCTTGCGGAACAAAGCCCCCTCCCCGTAACCGTAACCCCGGTGCGCACTCAAAAAGTCCAGCGCACGGTCGAATTTGTCGGCACCCTCTATCCCAACGAGGAGGTCACGGTCTCGAGCGAGGTAGAGGGGCGGATTATTTCGATTTCCGCCGACCTGGGCGACCGCGTAGGTCCAGGGCAGCTATTGGCAAAAATCGACGACACGGAATTCTGCTTTGCCGCCGAGCAAACCGAGGCAAGCCTCAGGGAGACCCTGGCCAGGCTGGGTCTGGAAAAGGCCCCCGCCCCCAACTTCGATGTAACCAAAACTTCCCTAGTCATTAAGGCCAAGGCCGAGTTGGATGAGGCCCAGGCCCATCTCAAGAGAATGAAGGCCCTCTACGACGAGAAGGTTATATCGGCGCAGGAATACGATACCGCAGCGACGCGCGCCAAGACCGCCTTTGCAACCTACAAAAACAGTTTAGAGGAGGCTAAGGCATTGGTAGCCAATGCCCACGGCAAAGAGGCTCAATTAGGAACCACGAGGAAAAGGCTGCGAGACACGGCCATCAACGCGCCGCTCGCAGGATCCATCAGCAAGCGATTCGTTTCTGCCGGGGAGTTTGTCAAGGTGGGAGCGCAGCTATTCGGCATCGTCCAGGACAATCCTCTGAAGATAAGAGGAATGATACCCGAGCGTTTTGCCCCTGATGTTCGTACCGGGCAGGTGGTCGAGATCAAGGTAGACGCCTTCCCCGACAAATCTTTTAAGGGGAAACTGACCCGTATCAGCCCATCCGCCGAGGTAGCGAGCCGCTCTTTCCTGGTCGAAGGGCTCGTAGATAATCCGGAGCGCACCCTGAAGCCTAACTTCTTTGCCAAAGCAACCGTGGGGACGCATGTAGATCCCAACGCCCTGACGGTGCCGCAACAGGCGCTGGTTTCCTTTGCCGGCGTGGCCAAGGTCTTTGTCATCGAAAAGGAAGTGGCGCGCGAGCGGGTGGTGCAAATCGGGGTAAGGGTGGGAACCAATGAGGTGGAGATAACCGGGGGATTGAAGCCGGGAGAACTGGTGGCGATCTCCGCCATGACGCGTCTCACCGACGGCGCAGCCGTCAAGGTAAGCGGGCCGGTTATGCCCCAGGAGAAGACAGGAGTCCCGCGGTGAATCTCGCTGATATCTGCATCAAGCGTCCCGTCTTCGCCACCATGCTCATTTTGGCCTTGGTGGTGTTGGGCCTGTTCTCTTATGCGGATTTGGGAGTGGATCTCTATCCGAACGTGGATCTCCCTACGGTTACGGTCACCACCGCTCTCAAAGGGGCCAGCGCCGAGGAGATGGAGACCTCGGTGACCAAACCCATCGAGGAGATCATCAACACCATAGATGGGATCGACGCGCTGCGCTCTGTTACCAAAGAGGGCATCGCCACGATTACGGTGCAGTTCGTCTTGGAGAAGAACGGCGAGGTGGCGGCCCAGGACGTGCGCGACAAGGTCTCTACCATTCTCTCTCAACTCCCGGTCGGAACTGACCCGCCGGTGATCGAAAAGTTCGACATTGATGCCCGACCGGTGATGAGAATCGCGGTCTCCGGGAAGAGAAACCTCCGGGAGGTAACCGAGATCGCCAGGAAACAGATCAAGGAAGATATCGAGACGCTGCGCGGCGTGGGGGCGGTTATCATGGTGGGTGGGCAGGAACGCGCGATCAATATTTACGTCGATCCGGACAGGCTCGCCGCCTACAACATTCCCGTGAGCCAGGTAAAACGCGCGCTCCAGGCCCAGAACGTGGAAATGCCCGGAGGGCGGGTGGACCAGGGGCGCCGTGAACTCGTGCTCCGCACTATGGGCAGGATTGGGCGCGCCGAGGATTTCAATGATCTCATCATTGCCAACTTCCAGGGCCGGCCCATCACGATCCGGGATATCGGGTCTGTGGACAACGGCACGGCGGAGGCGCGCGGCCTGGCGCGATTGGATGGGCAGAACGCCCTCCAACTGACCGTCAGAAAACAATCCGGCACCAATACCGTAGAGGTCGTGGATCGGGTCAAGGCCCGTCTCAAGGAGTTGGGCTCTATCCTGCCTCCTGATATTCGCACCGAAGTGATCAGCGACCAGTCCCGCTTCATCAAGACCTCCATCGAGGAAATCAAGTTTCACCTCTTGTTAGGCGCGATCCTAGTAGCCTTAACCGTATTACTTTTCATGCATAATTGGCGCAGCACCCTGATCGCCTCCATCGCCATCCCGGCATCGATCATCTCCACCTTCACCCTGATGCGTTACATGGGTTTTACCATCAACAATATAACCATGCTGGGTCTGGTCCTCGCCGTAGGAATCGTCATCGACGACGCCGTGGTTGTCTTGGAAAACATCTTCCGCCACGTCGAGGAAAAAGGCGAGCCTCCGATGAGCGCCGCCTCTACGGCTACCAGGGAAATCGCCCTCGCCGTGATGGCAACCACATTCTCGCTCCTCGTCATCTTCGTGCCGCTTGCCTTCATGGCAGGCATAGTAGGACGCTTCTTCAAGAGTTTCGGCATTACCGTCGCCTTTGCCGTGGCGATTTCCCTTTTGATCTCTTTCACCCTGACTCCCATGCTCAGCTCCCGCTTTCTCAAGTTTAAGCATAAGGGAAAATCTTCCAAGGAAAGCCTCTTCTACTCCTGGACGGATAGGTCCTACGGTTGGATACTCCGATGGTCTTTAAGACATCGTTGGATGATTGTGATGGCCGGCATCGCGACCGCGCTCTCGACTATTCCTCTCTTTTTCGCCATCGGGAAAACTTTCATCCCTAATGACGATCAAAGCGAGTTTGAAATCGTCATCCAGACTCCGGGAGGTTATACCCTGGCCGAGACCGATCGTCTCTTCAAAGAACTGGAAGAGAAGGTGAAAAGGCTCCGAGGCATCACCAACATCCTGACCTCCATTGGCGACACGAGTGGAAAAGCCAAGCCGGGCGAGGGAGATGTGACGACCGGTTCCATTTATGTCCGCCTTATCGATCTCTCGGAACGAGATTACAGCCAGTTCGACGTAATGGCGGATGGCCGCAAGATATTCGCGAGTTACCCGGACCTTCGGGTCAGCGTACAAGGGGTTTCAGTTTGGACCAGCGGAGGCATACGGGCAACCGACATGGAGTTTAACCTGCGCGGCCCCAGCCTGGAGAAGCTCCAGGAGTACGCCGACAAGATGATAACGCGCATGCGCGGTGAGCCAGGCTTCGTTGATATTGACACGACACTATCGGTGCGCAAGCCGGAATTGCGCACGACCATCGATCGTAAGAAGGCATCAGAGTTCGGCATCCAGCTCCAAGATATCGCCTCGACTCTCCAGACCTTTGTAGGGGGAGAACCTGTCTCCAAATATAAGGAGGAGGACGAACAGTACGATGTCTGGCTCAGGGCCATGAAAGGGAAGAGAGATGATCCCCAGGGGGTTATGAACCTTACGGTGCCGGGGCGTAACGGCAGTCTCGTGAAGATCGCTAATCTCGTGAATCTGAGCGAGGAACTCGGTCCCTCACAGATCGACCGCTATAACCGGCAGCGTAAGGTGACCATTGTCGCAAACCTTCTGCCGTCTCTGCCGTTAGGCGAGGCGGTAGAAAAAGTCCAAGCCATGGTGAGAGATCTCGATCTGCCGGCGACCTATACGGCCGACTTCACCGGCAGGGCCAAGATATTGGCCGAGACGATGACCAACTTCGCCATCGCCTTTATGCTGAGCTTCATCTTTATGTACATGGTCCTGGCAGCTCAGTTTGAGAGCTTCCTCCATCCGATCACGATCATGCTCGCCCTTCCCCTCACCCTGCCCTTCGCCCTCCTCTCCCTCATCATGCTGCGCCAACCGCTCGATATCTACGCGATGTTCGGCCTTTTCATGCTCTTCGGCATCGTCAAAAAGAACGGCATCCTGCAGATCGACTACACCAACACGCTGCGCGCCCAGGGAATGGAGCGGGAGCAGGCCATTATCGAGGCCAACCACGCCAGGCTGCGCCCAATCCTGATGACCACGCTGATGCTGATATTCGGCATGCTCCCGATCGCTCTCGGGCAAGGCCCTGGGGCAGCCTCCCGCGCCTCGATGGCGAAGGTCATTATCGGCGGCCAGGCCCTTTCCCTTCTCATCACGCTCCTCATCACGCCGGTCTCTTACTCGCTTTTCGATGACCTAAGTCAGGCAAAATTTGGGCTCGACTGGGTGCGCCCCTGGCAGGATCAATTCAAGGCCCGGTTGGCGCACCTGCGGGGATATTTTTTTAACTGAGAAGCAAATTGCGGTTGGGCTCGAAGACTATCAAATCCCGGCAGCGATCTTTCGGACCGCACACAGGTAAGAACGGTGCGGGACCGACCCGCTGATTGGATCAATTGCGTCGTTACCTACAATCAGGTTGATGTTGGCGCCCTCGGGGCCGAACGGGTCGTAACCCGGCATCTCCATCTCCTGGCAGGGCTCCCACCAACCGTGCTGCGTAGAAACCACCCGGGGGTCAATTCCCTTAGTAACATTGGCCTTAAGCCGGACCCGACCGAGGAGGGATTCCACCTCTACCCATTCCCCGTGAACAATCCCTAGAGAGGCCGCCGTATCCGGATGGATCTCCACGAAAGGCTCGCGCACCTGCTTTCTCAGCATGGGAATCTGCCGGTGCTGGGTGTGGCAGAACTGGATGAGCTTGGCACAGGTAAGTACCAGCGGGAAGCGTTCTGTTAAGTCCGGGCGCGTCACCGGACCGACTGCCGGCTCCCGATAGACGGGTAAAGGATCGTACCCATGCCTGGCAAACGTAGTGGAGAAAAGCTCCAGCCGGCGGGTCGGTGTGTTAAATCCGCGGATCTCCCCCGTCTTGGGATCGAGCCCGGCGAACTTCCGTTCGCGGACGGTCATAGGCACCGTGATGCCGACGGGCCGGCGGCGCAACTGCTCCACCGTCAGGCCGGAGGGCGCCAATTGATCATTGAACGCGGCCTCTGTATTTCCAGCCCAGAACTGCTCGCCGAATCCCATCCGGCAGGCCAACTGAAAAATGATCGTCATGTCAGAGCGCGATTCGTGGAGCGGCGGAACCACAGGCCGCCTGAGTTGGACATGGGTACAGGTCGACTCGCCCATCTCAAATGTCGTCTTAAGCCCCTCCGACTCCCAGCATGTGGCGGCAGGCAGAATCAGGTCCGCCGCCAGCTCCGCTCCCGGATTTGAAAACATGTCCACGTGCAGGTAAAACTCGACGCCCCGGAGCGCCTCCCGTCCGTTGAGTGTGTCTCCATTGGAGAGAAGGGGGTTGCCGCCGAAGAAGACAAGTCCCTGCACCGGATAGGGCTTCCCCGTCAGAACGGCTTTGTAAACCTCATAGGCTTGGATGTTCCCCACGGTCCCGGCAGGACCGAGAGGACGCTCTTTGCAGCCAAGGCGCAAGGCTGCCTTCTCCTCAGAAAAGTACTTGCGCCCGGTGATCGGGTTGGTAGGGATCCGAGGGAAGCTTACGTTTCCGCCGCGCACATCAAGGTTCCCTGTCAGGCCGTAAAGGATCGAGATCGCCCGATTGGTCTGCATGGCGTTGGTATGCTCTTCGAGCCCTACGTAGGTGTAATAACAGGCGGGCTTGGTCTTCCCGAGTAGCCGGGCTCCGGAGCGGATCTGCTCGGCGGGGATCCAGGTTATCTCCGCGGTCTTTTCCGGTGAGTAGGTAATGACGAGGTCGCGAAGAAGCTGCAGCGCCGGCTTGCAGAGAACTGAAGTTCCTCCCGGGAGAGTGACGCGGTACTCGCCAAAGAGCGCTGCCTCGATTCCGGCTCGCTTGGGAGTTTCTCTCGTCGGGTCAAACAGGTAGGGCCGGTCAAGACTCCGGTCCCACAGCACATACCCCTTGCCCTGTCCCAACATCTCTCCCGTCAGCAACCTCCCCGTATCCATGCGGATCAGGAACGGGCCGTTGGTCCACTCTTTGGCAAATTCCTCGTCAAAGAGCTGCTCCTCCAGAAAGAGATGGATGAACGCCAGCGCCAGTGCGCCGTCGGTGCCGGGACGAACCCGCAGCCAGAGATCGGCCTTTCCCGCCAGGTTGGTCTGCCGCGGGTCGATCACCATGAGCTTCGCCCCACGCCGGCGCGCTTCGGTGACCTTCTTGGCATGGGCGGGCCAGGAAACCTCAGGGTTGTGGCCCCAGAGCACGATCAGGTTAGTCCGCTCGAAGTCCGGAGCCGGAATGCCATGGCCATAAGTGTAGGAGGAGCCGGTGTCCTTGTGCCAGTTGCAGATGTGCGTGGTTGCCATAACGTTGGGAGAGCCGTAAACGTTGGCCAGCCGCGTGAGCCATCCAACATAGTCATTCGCGGCGCTACCGCCCGGCGCGGGGCGCCCGAAGACCACGCTCTCAGCACCGTAACGGTCGCGGAGCCTGAGCAGTTCGCGTGCGGCCAACCCCAGTGCCTCATCCCAGGAGATTTTGACCCACCCCGGGTCCGGGAAACCTTTGGGCCGGGTCCGACGCATGGGGTACTTTAGCCTCAGGGATGAGTACACGATCTGCGGTCCGGCAATGCCCTTGACGCAGATACAGCTGTTGGGATGGGCGCTATCCGGCTCTACCTTTTCGAAACGGCCGTCCCGCACAGTGCAGATGACCCCGCAGCGGGACTTGGACTGGGCGCAGTAGGTGTGGACGATCTCGACCGATTCCTTACCTTGGCTCACTTTCATCCCCTCACCAAGACACCGGCTCAGCCATAGCCGATCCCTTCCTATCGATTAAGATTCCGGCAGCCCCTTTTTCTCCGCCTCTGCGGCAAGGAGCTTTTGACCGAACTGGTCGAGGCGCTTATCGGCGCTCTGAAAACTCGACTGGGCGTGGCCGATGTGCTTCCCCACCAGGTTGAATTCTTCTTTGAACCTGGAGAAGTCTCCCTCAAGGCGACCGAGATACTGGATAATTTCCTTGGCGCGCTCTTCGATCTTCATGCCCTTGAGCCCCAAGACGATCGCCTGGAGATAGGCGTAAAAGCTGTTGGGCGAAACCGGGATGACCTTTTTACTCAGCGCATACTGGCTGATATTCCTATCCCCGCCCGCAGCATCGTCTTTGATGATCGTCTCGTAGTAGACATTCTCCGCGGGGATATACATGAGGGCAAAGTCATAGGTCCCCTCGTCGGGCAGGATGTATTTGGTGGCTATCGCGTCGATGTGTTTTTTCACATCGGCCACAAACTGTCTCCGCGCCTTATTCTTGTCATCCTCCGTGACCCCTTCCAGCATCCGCTTGAAGTTCTCCAGGGGGAACTTGGAATCCACCGGCACCAAAGAGCCGCCGAGCTTGATGACCGCGTCCACCTTCTCGCCGCTCCTAAAACTATATTGGGTCGTAAAGTGATCCGAGGGAAGGATCTGACCCAGGAGGTCGCCGAGAAAAAATTCTCCCAACCCGCCTCTCAACTTGGGGGCGCGAAGAATCTCCTGCAGAGAGGCGATATCCTTGCCGACCTCATAGATCTTCCGATTCGCCTCCTCCAAACTTCCCAGACTCTTCTGCACGTTGCCCACGACCCGGGCCGCGTTGTCGAGCCTTTCCCCCAGGCTCTGCTGGCTCTTCTGCAGAACCTCGGAGCTTTCTTTGAGCCTCTCGTTAACGTTACTGACGAGCTGTCCCATTTGCTGATGGATGAGCTGGGTGCTGTTGTCGAGGACTTGAGTGAACTGGCCTTGAAGCTGATTGATCTGCTGCTGGATTAAGAGGAGGGACTGGTCTTCTTTTTTCTCCGACAAGAGGGATTGCACCCGGTGCAGGAAAAACCACGCAAGACCGGCAAAACCGACAACCAGGAGAAGAACCGGCAGGATAGGACTGAGCGCTTCCACGATTTGGAATTGTGGAGCTAGAGAAGACGCACGGCGTATTCCAGAATTTCACTGAGCTTGCGGATCTGGGTTGCCCGCATGGATCTTTCCTCGGGCGGAGAGACAAAGTATTGTTCCATGCTTTTTTTGAGATTCCATTCCAAGAGCTCCACGCATTGCTCCATGCTAACTTTTTCCGAACGACGGCGCCGCGCCTGGTTCAGCTCTTTAAAATGAATCACCTGCCCCATATATGCATGTAGCTTATGGAGGGATAGCCGTCTTGTCAAGGGGAGGGAAACTTGGTAATGGGTCATTTTGAGACTTGTGATCCAATGGGCAACAGGAATGGAGATTCTTCGCTCCACTCAGAATGACACTAGAGAGACTTGTCATCCTGAACGAAGTGAAGGATCTCTGGCAAAATGACCCACTACCGAAACTTCCGGCTTTCGGGAATTCTCGAAACAACAAGCACGCTAGGCCGGCCCTTAATGCCCGTATTTCAACGCGATCTGCCGGAGTAGACGACTAGACGTCGGCGAGCGCCTTTTTGATGGAGTCGAAGTTGAACATCATGCTCCACGACGCGCCGGCGCTCTGCAGTGCGCGCGGCGGATTGTTGATCGAGTCGGTCCTAACGGCCACGAGCTTCTTCTTGAGCTCGACCGCCTTGCGGGTTTCCCACTCCACCCAGCCGCTTCGGTAGCTCTCTCTGCCGACGATGCACAGGAAGTGACTTGAGTCGCCTATACGAGCGGATAGGACCTGCTTGATGGCCGCCGCGTTATCGCTATCTACCGCGACCTCGATGGACTGGTCGTACGAAGAGAAATCGATTTCCTTGCCGGCATCCCACCCGAGCAGCCGATCCTTGAAGGCCTTGTCCCTGTCGTAATCGTAGCTGATGAACACTCTGTTTTTAGCCATGCGCCTTCCCCTTTAGAGGATTCATATTGCTCTCCTTATTCAGGCCCTTGATAGCCTTTGGATTTTGGAAGAGGGAGGGGGTCAGGACCGGAAATGCATTCGCCGGGAAACCAGAGCCGAAGTCCATGCCACCGTTGAGTTCATGGCCCGGCCTTCTACCTCTCGCGCGCCATTAGGATGAAGGAATGATGCGTGATCGACCCTATAGGACCGGTGGCGCTTTAGCAAGGGGCAATAGGCGGTAGGGGAAAAAGACTCGAAACTTTTCAGAAACCCGTGGCCGGTTCCTGCTGCGTCACGCAGTGGATCGCGCCAAGCCCGACAACAAGGGCTTCGCAGGGAATGCCGATGACCTTACGGCCGGGAAAAAGATCCCCCAGGATCCCCAAGGCCGGGCGATCGTTAGGATGGTTGTATGTAGGGACAAGAACCGCTCCGTTGGCGATGTAAAAATTGGCGTAACTGGCCGGGAGCCTCGTCCCTTCGTAAATAACCGGGCCGGGCATAGGAAGCGGCACAACGTCGAGTTTCTTTCCATCCTGATCCCTCGCTCCCAGCAGGCGTTCGTAATTTTCCCGCAACAGCGTATAGTTTTCATCCTTGGGATCTTCCTCGAGAGCGCATACCATGGTAGTCGGATTGACAAAACGAGCGATGTCGTCAATGTGACCATCCGTGTCATCGCCGACAATGCCTTCGCCCAACCAGATGAAGTGATCAACTCCTAAACCCTCTTTGAGAACCTCTTCGATCTCGTTCCGGCCCAGGTGCGGATTGCGATTTGCGTTCAGCAGACACTGCTCCGTGGTGAGACAGGCGCCCTTTCCATTGACATCGATGGAGCCCCCTTCGAGGACAATTCTCTGCTCGAAAACGGGAACGCGGAGGAGGCCGGCTATCTCTTTGGCAACGCTATCATCCTGCATGTAGGACTCATACTTGCGGCCCCAGCCGTTGAATATCCAATCGTCGGAGGCAATCTTATCTTCCTCCCCTCCCCTGGTAACGAAGGTCGGGCCGTAGTCCCTGATCCACACATCAACCGTAGGAATCTTGTAAATGGATAGATGCTCTATTGCCGCCCCGCCATCCCTGATGCGGCTAATGACCTCCTCGTGTTCCCGTTCATCATCGACCAAAAGACAGACCTCTTCGGCGGGCGAGATTGCCCGGATCATTTGCAGCCAGATCTGCTTGACGGGCTCCAATTGATCGGGCCAGGTTGCGAGATTGTGCGGCCAGGCGAGCCAGGTGGCCCTGTGCGGCTCCCATTCCGCCGGCATGCGATAGCCGAGCTGGCGCGGCGAGCCCCGTTCTCCGCTTGGATTACTCTTTGCTTGCGACGGCTTCAAGGGAGTTGAGTGGAGCAGATGTCAGGCCTGAGTCTTCATCCAAAAAGCGCGCGGTGAGGGGTCCGTAGGCATCGATGCGCCGGTCTCTCAGAAATGGCCAGCTCTGGCGCGTCTCATCAATCTTTTTAAGGTCACAGCGCGCTACCAGGATCTCTTCTTTCTCGCCTCCGGCATGGGCGATGATTTCACCGAATGGACCGGCAACAAAGGAGCTGCCCCAGAACTTGAGCTTCCCTTCCCGTCCCACCCGATTGACCACGGCCACATATACCCCGTTGGCTACCGCGTGTCCCCGTTGGATCAACTCCCAGGCGCTGCGCTGGATGCGGGCGGTGCTGCGCGGCTCCGTGGGGAGCCATCCGATCGCCGTCGGATAAAAGAGAATCTCGGCGCCGGCAAGAGCGGTCAAGCGGGCGGCCTCAGGAAACCATTGGTCCCAGCAGACAAGCACGCCGACCTTAGCGTAGCGCGTTTGGAAGGCGGGAAACCCGAGGTCTCCCGGAGTGAAATAGAATTTTTCATAGTAGCAGGGATCGTCCGGGATGTGCATCTTGCGGTATTTTCCCAGGATCGATCCGTCCGCATCGATGACTACCGCGGTATTGTGGTAGATCCCGGCCGAACGCTTCTCGAAGATCGAGGCGAGAATGACGACTTTTTTTGCCCGCGCCAGCCGGCTCAAGGTTTCCGTGGCCGGACCGGGGACGGGCTCGGCCAGTTTAAACTTTTCGGCGTCTTCAGTCTGGGGAAAATAACGCGAGCGAAAGAGCTCCTGAAGACAGACGATCTGGGCCCCTTTCTTAGCGGCCACGCCGATCCCGGCCACGGCCTTGGCCAGATTGGTCCCAGGATCTTCTCCTGCCCTCATCTGGATAAGCCCGACGGCAACCTGTTCCTTGGCTTTCTTCCGGGACACCTTGACAACCCTTTTCTGCAACTTACCACAAACCCGACGAACTGTCTTTTTGACATTCCCGGGCAAGAAAAAAAAGAGGAAAGGGAGAGACCTTTCCTCTTTTCGCAAACCCTCCTGCCAGCCTATTTCTTAAGGTGCTGGCTAAAGAAGGACTGAAACTTTTCCCAGGCATCGTTGGCGGATTCCGCGTGATAACTGCCCCGTTCATTGCAGAAAAAGCCATGGCCGGCTTCCGGATAGACCTTCAACGTGAAGTTCTTCTTGCCATCCGTGAGCGCCTTGTTGATCTGGGCTACATGGTCCTGGGGAATAAGCTGGTCTTTAGCCCCGAATAAAAGATAAATCGGGCAGCCGATCTCGCCCGTGCGTTCCAGAGGACTTGGCTTGCCCATCGGAATGCCCCCCCCGTAAAAGGGCATTGCGGCTTTGATCTCTTTGTTGTGGTGCGCCGCAGCCAGATAGGTAAACCGGCCGCCCATGCAAAAGCCGGTGATGCCGACAGCGCTGGCCTTGACGTAACTCTGGGATTTCAGGTGCGAGATGACCGCGCCCACGTCGTCCATGACCTTGGGGTCCTGAAGACGGTTCATGATGCCGATCGCTTTTTGCAGATCATTGTAAGGGACGATCCGCTCCGTCTCCCGATGGTAGAGGTCAGGCGCTACGGCGACATAGCCTTCGCGCGCGACCCGCTCGGTAACGTCCTTGATATGGCTGTTAACCCCGAAGGCCTCCATCAAAACGATAACGGCCGGCCGGGCCTCTCCGTCCTTGGGCCTCGCCTCATAAGCCTCCATCTTGCCGTCAGGGGTGTTGAGATGAATGGTTGAAGTCGTGATGTCCATAGATTGCCTCCTTTCAAGAATTCATACCAATTAAAAATCGTCCATTCTGTATCAGATTTTCTCTGCCAGGTCCACCCTGGACAATTCGATTTCGGAGTGCTTTAAGTATGGCAAATAAGAGAGCGTAGGGAGGTAAGGTCTATGCTGCCCAACAAACTTCATATCTGGATCGGAACTTTCATGTTCATCCTTGTTGCTCATCTCACGGCGCTTTCCGCCGAGGGTCAGGATTCCCGTCCCATCGTCAGAGTAAGCAGTCCTGGCTCAGATACCGTGTACTCTATGCCTTTCCGGGTCGCACAAGAGCAAGGCTACTACTTGGAAGAAGGGCTTGATGTTCGGATTCTGGCAGGTGTAAGAACCGGGCCTAGCGTCCAGATGCTGGTCGCCGGAACCGTGGAGGCAACTCAGACTGTAGGCACCACCACGCTGGCAGCGATTCTCCAGGGGGCGCCGCTAAAGGTTGTCATGATTTTCAACGACAAACCCTCATACTGGCTCTATTCAAAGAAAAGCGTCCGGAGTTTTGCGGATCTTAAGGGGGCTAAGATTGCCAGTTCCACGCCAGGTAGCACCAACGACCGGCTCCTCAAAATCGTCCTCGAAAAGAAGGGGCTGGATTGGAAAAAAGATTTGCTAGTTATCTATATCGGCACCTCGGACGTGCGGATCAGAGCCCTCATAAGTGGGGCCGTTGAGGCCGCGGTTCTCACTCTTCCAGGCAACCTCGTAGCCGAGGAGGCAGGGTTCCAACAACTTGCCTCCTTCGAGAGCGAGGTAGGCGCGCTTACCGGCGGGGTGGCGACCGGCGAGCCCTTTCTTTCCAAGAGACGCGATGTTTTGGCACGGTTCCTCCGGGCCACATTGAGGGGATTAAGATTTTATAAGGACAACAGAGAAGGTTCGGCGAAGATCATGGCCAAATATATGAACATACCCTACAAGACGGCTTTAGGGACTTACGATACGGGCATTCCGGTCTTTGTCTCCGACGGCGTAATCTCGGAAGATTTTCAAGACAAGGTCCTGGATTTTCAGCTTAAGGCGATCGGGACGGACAAGAGGATACCAAGAGACAGGGTTTTTGATTTCTCGATTATAAAGTCACTGGGACCGAAGTAATGAGAGGATGAGGTTAAGTTCAACAACTATGCCTGATCGCCGGACGGGTTAGCGGCTGGTAATAATGATGGCTCCGGTAAGCATCAGGAGCACGCCGAGAACAATCCTGGCAGTTACCTTTTCCAAATCTCTTAGGAAAATTGCGCTGAACAGTACCGTGAAGAGCGGGGTACTATCGAGAAGCGGGGCCATGGCAGACACTTCTCCCTTGGTGAGAGCCATGAAGTTAAGGATCTGCGCGGTAGCAGCGACTAAAGCGGCGCTCCCGAAGAAAGGAAAACTTTCTCTCCGAGGCTGTATCAGCCGGATACGCCCCATGACCAGCAAGGAGATCGCAAAGATCGTTAGAGAGGTGGTGGTGGCGATGGCCGCGCCGATGTAGGGATCCGGGAGGATGAGCAGTCCCCCCTTACGAAGGTTTTGCGACACGGCGCCGACGAACGCGGCCCCTAACGGGAAAATGATATCAAAAAGCTTCCACTCACTTTCTCCGCTGCTGCGCCAGGAAATGAGCCAGACGCTTGCCACGATGAGCACGGTGCCGCCATAAACCGGAAGCGTCGGCCGCTCGTGGAGAAAGAGCACGGCAAGGACGAGCGCAAAGAATGGGCTTGTCCCGCGCAGCGGACCGGCGCGAGAGACCCCCAGACGGGTGATGCCGATGTAGAAGAGTATTCTTGCCAGCAGGGGCTGGAGGCAGCCGCTGAGTAAAAAGTAGATGGTAGCCGGCGACCAAAGGAGACGAAGAGGGTAAAAGAGAAGGAGATAGCACCAGAGAAAGAGGGCCGAAACGGAATAGCTCAGGAATGCCGCCGCATAGATATTGGAGGTGCGCGCCCCCATGCGCACCAGAATGGCGTCTCCCGCCCAACCCATCGCTGACAGAATCGCAATAAGCTCAGGCCGCATTGGATTTGCTCGGCTCTAATGATGTCACGGGATGAATATGGATAAGAAGCCCGACACTAACACCAAGAAGCGGCGACTTACAAGCTCTGAGCGCACAAGAAACTTGATCTGGACATGATCTGACCCATGGCTTAAGATCAATGACACTTTCTCGGCAAAGGGAAGCTCAAGTGAAAAAGGTTAAGACCAAAAGAAAACAGCAAGATGCTGTCCGAGGCGGCTCTTCTCTGGGCACATTTTCACGCAAGGTCCCCGCCTTGGCCCGCGCCCAGAGAGTCACCGAGAGGGCTTCTCATTTTGGTTTCGACTGGCCAGAACCGGGACCGGTCTGGGGCAAGATCGAAGAGGAGCTGGGCGAGCTCAAATCGGCCGTAGCAGCCGGCGACGAGGGCCGCGTAAAAGAAGAGATGGGAGATCTGCTATTTTCTTTGGTCAATCTCTCCCGCTTCCTCGAATTGGAAGCCGAAGAGGCGCTTTCCCAGACCATCGATCGCTTCCTTAAACGTTTTTCCCACATAGAGACAAAGATCCGGGAGAGAGGAAAAACCCTGGCTGAGGCCTCGCTGGAAGAAATGGATCTCCTCTGGGAGGAGGCGAAAAGGATGGCGGGCAAAATATAGCCATGAGCGAAAACGATTTTCGTGTCGTCTTCCTGGACGCGTCGACCTTCGGCGACGTTTCACTGGAGAGCTTTAAAGAGAAGTGGGACTGCGCCGTCCACCGGCTGACAGCCCCGGTGGAGGTGTCGCAGAGACTCCAAGGTTATCATGTGGTCATTTTGAACAAGGTGGTTCTGGATAAATCATTGCTTGGCTCACCGGCAGCCAAAGGTCTCAAGCTGATCGCCGTCGCCGCAACCGGCACCGACAACGTCGATCTGGAAGCTGCCAGGGCACGCGGAATTAAGGTATGCAATGTTCCCGGATACGCCGCTCAATCCGTCGCCCAGTTTACCATGGCGCTTATTTTGGAGCTGGCGACACGTGCGGGCCGATATGGCGAGCTGGTGCGCTCGGGTGCGTGGGAAAAAAGCCCGATGTACACCATGTTCGATTATCCAACCCTGGAACTTGCCGGCAAGAAATTGGGCATCGTCGGCTACGGCAACATCGGCCGGAGAGTGGCGGAGATGGCCCAGGGCTTCGGCATGGAAGCGTTGATCTCCGCCCGTCCCGGTTCTCAAGGCCCGACTCCCAAGGGCCGCTTGCCCTTGGATGAAGTCCTGTCACGGGCAGATATCGTTTCACTTCATTGTCCTCTAACCCCGCAGACGAAAAGTCTGATCGACGGCCGGGCATTGGCCCTGATGAAGTCCAGCGCTTTTCTTATTAACACGGCGCGCGGTGCCCTGATCGACGCCGAGGCTCTTATCCGGGCGCTACGGGAAAAACGGCTGGCGGGCGCGGCAATGGACGTGCTGACACAGGAACCGCCTCCTGCGGATCATCCCATCATCAAAGCCGTCAAGGAGCTGGATAATTTATTGGTTACGCCTCATTGCGCCTGGACCGCGCGCGAGGCGCGCCAGCGTTTGATGGACGAAGTGGTGGAAAATATTTTGGCGTTCACCACAGGTCGGGACAGAAATCGAGTAGCCTGAGACAGGTACCAATCTGTCGGCAAGATCTTCGCGTCAAGACACCGTCTCGATCATTAGCTCTTTAGCTTCCTCCAAAAAAGCAACGACCTGCTCTCGTGTAACGGTTGGAAACTCTTCCAGGAAATCTTTGATGGACCGGTCCCCTTCAAGATATTCCAGCAGGGTTTGAACAGGAACTCTGGTACCGGCAAACACCGGAGTCCCGCCCATCACATCAGGAGAGGAAACAATGAATGGCTTTTCCATCAGCCTAGTATCCGCATAAGCCGTGAATAAATCAAGGGCGAGAGCCGACGATAAACGTCACCTGCCGATCTAAAGCGGTCATCCCCTAAATATCATCCAAATTTTCTGCCCATATTGCATGGTGAGTCCGCCAAGACCGATTAAGAACAAACCCACAATTGTTGACGCAGACACGGTATCCCCATACCTGCTATGCCCCCAACCCACGCTCGCCAAAGCGAAGAATCCAACATACAATCCGAGTTGGTTGGAAAACTGCCAGTCGTTTGCTCCCGGCAAACTACGGAAATCGAAGTTTAATAATCTGCTAATCGCGTTTTGAGTGCTCAACACGTTGACGAAGAGGCCGTACAAGGCGAGCAGTCCTACGCCTGCGGCCAGGTAAAAAAGGCTTTTGTCTTTTATTCCATCACGAATCATCGCATCGCCCCCAACTTCCAGGACCGCCGCTAGGATCAGTGTAAAGAAAGCAAAAAACGTCATTATTTCTTTTCCGCCTTTCTTTTATTTGTTTAAAGCTCGGCCCAAGTTCCTCTAGCAGCCTAACCAGGGCCGAAATTGGCATCAGGCCAGCCTCTAAGCTGCCCTTTTTACCGCTCTCTCAAGAAGCTCGTGGATAAAAGTTTGATAGGGTTTTGCTTGCTTCGCCGCCATTGCTCTGAGTTGCTTTAATAGCAACGGGTCGATTCTGATCGCGATGAGCTGGCGGGGAGGCCTTCCTGTTCTGGGGCGGCCCACTCTCCGGGCTCGACGAAGCTCCTCATCAGTGGATTCCGGAATATCGGAGAAATCAATCTGACTATCCGAAATAGGCCTTACGCTCTTTACGACTCGCACGCCTCGCGCTGATGATCCTACTCGTCTCTTTGCCATCTTTTGTTCTCCTTACTGTATAAACTGCAATTAAAACATTTCCAGCTATGGATATGCCGATTCGCTTATATCTCGGCTCCTGCGCTGAGTGAGCCCAATCCTCCCAATTTAAGCCCTCAGGATCTGCGAAAATCGTGGCGGCTTCCTCAAAGGATACCCCGTGTTTTTCAAAGTTGACGATCGCCTTCCGGGTATCCCACGAAAACATCCATTAGCGTATATACACTAATTAAGCGAACAAAGCCAGTGCAGGCTTAAATGGGCGGGCTTGTTTCCCGAAAGCTGTCCTGGATTGTATCTTTAGGGAGATTCTGCGGTGTACTGCTTCGCGCGGCTCAGAAGCAAATTTCTATACCGTTTCTTTTCTTAAAACGGGATATCGTCGTCCAACGGCGGGGGCTGGCCGGCTGGGGTTTCGGCGGCGGGTTCGGGTTCCGTCTCCGTCGCGACACGGGTTCCACCGCCGCCACCTAAGAATCTGACTCTTTGAGCTACAATCTCGGTTATGTACCGCTTGTTGCCGCTCTTGTCGTCGTAGGTGCGACTGCGAATGCTCCCCTCCACATACACCTGCCTACCCTTGGCCAGATATTGGCCGCAGCTTTCCCCCTGCTTTCCCCAGACTACGATGTTGTGCCACTCAGTCCTCTCCTGCCGGTTGCCTTCGGCGTCATTCCAAACTTCGGAAGTGGCGATGGAAAAGCGCGCCACTGCCTTGCCATTAGCGGTAAAGCGCACTTCAGGATCTTTGCCGAGATTGCCGATAAGGATCGCTTTATTAACCGACATAAAATCTCCTCAAAAACAATATAGAACAACCTTAACGCCAGGGAACTCTTTAGTCAATAAAAAAAGCCGCCTTTCCAGAGCAGATCGACTTTATTGCTTTTTTCCCCCCCGTGGATTAAAATATATTACTTTTTCCTGATTTTTTGCTAAATTAGCCCTTGTTAAAAATAAGTTTTATTTTGATGCTGTACAGCATAAAGCTGTTCCTGGTCATTCTGATCACCCTCCCTGCCAGCCTTCTCATTATCCCCCTGGGGTTTTTTGATCGCCAGGGAAGCATCGCTTATCAAATCTCCCGGTTCTGGGCCTGGGGAATTCTGAAAATCGGCGTCATTCGCCTAAAAGTCAAAGGTCTGGAGCATCTCGACCCAGGCCGCCAATATATTTTTATGGCGAATCACCGGAGCAATATCGACATCCCGGTGCTCGTCCAAAGTCTCGCCAGGTTTCAGCTCCGGTGGGTGGCAAAAAGAGAGCTGCTCTTTATCCCCCTGTTCGGCTGGGCCATGTGGGCTTCAAAGCACATCGTCGTAGACCGATCGAACCGCGCCAAGGCGATGGCGAGTTTGAGAAAGGCGAGAGAGAGAATCGAAGGGGGGATCTCCGTCGTCGTTTTCCCTGAGGGCACCCGCAGCGCCGACGGGCAGCTCTTGCCCTTCAAAAGAGGCGGTTTCGTTCTTGCCGTCAAGACACAAACCCCGATCGTCCCGATCACCATCAACGGCAGCGGGGCCATCCTGCCAAGGGGAGACTGGCGTATCCGCGGCGGGGAAATAGAGGTCATCGTTAGTGAGCCCGTTCTTCTGGATCAGTATCGTGCGGGAAATATCCGCGGCCTTTTGAGTCACGTAAGAACCCTCATCGAGTCTCACTACCGCCAACACGCCGGAACCGCAAGTCAAGGCGCCGGTAGCGTGCACGCCCTGGCCCCAACAGAGAGATGGGCGCTGAGGTAAGGATTTATATGGAACCACTGAGAATCATTCCGCTGGGTGGATTGGGAGAGTTCGGTTTAAACATGATGCTGCTGGAGCATGGCGAATCGGCCATCGCCATCGATTGCGGCCTGATGTTTCCCGGCGCGGAACTCCTGGGAATCGATTTGGTGATCCCGGATATCAGCTACCTCGTGGAAAAGAAGAAAAGGCTCCAGGGGATTGTTCTCACGCATGCCCATGAAGACCATATCGGAGCCCTGCCGTATATTTTAAGGCAGCTTCCGGTTCCTGTCTTCGGCACGCGCCTTACCCTTGGCCTGCTGGGCAATAAACTCCGCGAGCACGGGCTCGACCGGACAACGGATTTAAGAGAAATCAAGGCCGGACAGGTTTGGGAGCTGGCGCCGTTCAAGCTCGAAGGGATACGCGTCACTCATAGCCTGATGGACTGCCTGGCCCTTGCCGTCGAGACTCCGCTCGGAACAGTCATGCACACCGGCGACTTCAAGATCGACAATACACCCATGAATGACGAGCGGTTCGATTTCCAGAGATTCGCCGCCTACGGAGAGAAAGGGGTCCTGCTTCTCCTCTCCGACTCGACTAACGTGGAGCGTGAGGGCTACACCCCTTCCGAGCGCGAAGTAGGGAGAAATCTCGAAGAGATCTTTCAGCAAAGTCACGCGCGACTGTTCGTCGCCACCTTCTCTTCCAACATCCCCCGCCTCCAGCAGGTCATTGAGCTGTCGGAGCGTTTTGGACGCAGGGTCGTCCTCAGCGGGCGCAGCATGATCAACAACGCTCAGATCGCCTCTGATTTGGGCTACCTCCATCTTCCCGACGGGGTCATGATCGAGAGTGAGAGGTGGCAGGAGCTCCCGCGCGACCGAACCACCTTCCTCACCACCGGCAGCCAGGGGGAACCCCTTTCGGCACTGCACAGAGTCGCCCTGGACGATCATAAGTCGATCCGGATCGAGCCCGGGGATACGGTGGTGCTCTCTTCCAAGCAGATCCCCGGCAACGAGAAAACGATCAACAATCTCATCAACCATCTTTACCGCCGCGGCGCCGAGGTTCATTACGAAAGGGTCTCGGAGATTCACGTCTCAGGTCACGCCAGCCAGGAGGAACTGAAGACCATGCTCCAGCTCACGCGCCCGCGCTATTTTGTCCCGATCCATGGAGAATACCGCCATCTCGTAAGACATATCCAACTGGCCCAGAAAGTCGGGCTGCCGCCGGAGAACTGCTTCCTGCTGGAAGACGGCGCCGTCCTGGAATTGACCCGGAAGAGCGCTAGAAAAGTAGGGTCAGTCTTTGTCGGGAGGGTCTTTGTCGACGGCAAGGGAGTGGGAGATGTCGAAGATGTCGTGATCCGGGACCGGCGCCATCTCTCCGAAGACGGGATGGTCCTGGCCGTTATGGCGATCCATCAGCAAACCGGTGAGCTCGTGGCCGGGCCGGATTTTATCTCGCGCGGCTTCATGCGCGCCGAGGAGAGCGAAGAGGTCATGGAGCAGGCGAAGAAGGTCGTCTTGGAGACATTACGGGGGATCAATCGGGAGACCCGGACCGATCCCGCCGAACTTAAGGAGGAGGTGCGCAAAGCGCTGCGCAGGTACTTTAACAAAAAACTGGAGCGGCGGCCGGTCGTCCTCCCCTTCATCATGGAGACGTAAAGAAGAATAACTATGGAAAAGGGCTCCAGGCTTAACCGGGAAATTTTGGGGGTGGTGATTTTTGCTCTCGCCCTGCTGATCGCTTTGAGCCTTCTCTCTTACCATCCCACAGACCGCTCCTTTAATACCCCTTCGGGAAGTCTGCAAACGCAAAACTGGGGCGGAATTGTCGGGGCCTACCTGGCAGACCTCCTGCTTCAGGGGTTAGGACTCTCCGCCTATCTCCTAGCCATTTTTCTATTCGCCGTCTCTTACAATCTATTCCGCGAGTCCTATCAAGGCATTCAACTGATAAAGTCAGGCGGCTATGCCCTTTTTCTCTGGAGCGTGGCGGTCCTTACGAGCCTTCTGCGGGAAATCGAGGTCGGCAGCGCCGCGGGCGGGATCGTCGGGGACCTGTCAAAAAGCTTTTTAATCTCCTTCTTCAGCCGCGTGGGGGCTTATTTGATCGTGCTATCGGCCCTCCTGCTCGCGGTGATGTCCGTCACCCAAAGATCCCTTCTCTCTCTTCTGGAGAAAGCAAAAAAAGTGGCCGTGAAACTCGCCAAGCAGTCTTTGGTCCTGCTGGAGGTCTTGAATAAAAAGTGGCGCGAGAGAAGAGAAAAGGCAAAAGGGGAAAATACCAAAAAAGAGCGAAAGGAATATGTCCCGCCGCCGATTGTCCTGAGAGAAGAGATTAAAGAAGAGCCGCCAAAGAAGGCAAAGAAAAAATCGCCCCCGCCACAGGCGCAACTGGATTTTCCCCAGGTCAGCCAGGGTTACACGCTCCCTGCTATTGCCCTGCTAGATTCGGCGGATGGAGAGCATGTCAAGATCGACAAGGAAACCCTGGAAGCCAATTCCCTTATCCTGCGGAAGAAACTGGCCGACTTTGGAGTCGAGGGAGAGGTGGTGGCCGTGCGGCCCGGACCGGTCATCACCATGTATGAGTTCAAGCCGGCGCCAGGGGTCAAGGTAAGGCGAATCGTCACGCTGGCAGATGATCTCTCCATGGCGCTGCGCGCGCTGAGCGTGCGGATACTGGCGCCTATTCCCGGGGAGTCCGTTGTCGGCATTGAAATACCCAATCCGAGGCGCGAGAAGGTCTTTCTCAAACAGGTCATCGAGGCGGATACTTATCAAGGCGCGGAGTCGAAAGTGACTTTGGCCTTGGGAAAGGATACCTCCGGCGCCCCTTTCGTGGCGGACCTGGCGCGGATGCCTCACCTGCTCGTCGCCGGCGCCACCGGGACCGGCAAGTCCGTCTCCATCAACGCCATGGTCCTAAGCGTCCTCTTTAAGGCCAGCCCGCAAGATGTCCAGTTTATTATGATCGATCCGAAGATGTTGGAGCTCACAGTCTACGAGAATCTCCCTCACCTGCTTGTCCCCGTGGTTACCGATCCGAAAAAGGCCGCCGCGGCCCTGTTCTGGGCCATGGATGAAATGGACCGGCGTTACCGGCTGATGCGCGACAAAGGGGCCAGAGGCATCGACCACTATAACCGGATTCTGGAAAAGGAGATGGCAGACAAGCGCGCGGTCATCGAGCTTAAGCAAACGGAGCCCTCCGACGGAGGGCAGGAGGTCGGCGGGGATCTGCAAGAGAAAGCCCCTTTGGTCCATGAGCGGCTTGCCCGAATCGTCATTGTCGTGGACGAATTAGCTGACCTGATGATGTCCGTTGGCAGAGATATCGAGGAGTATATCACCCGCCTGGCTCAAAAGGCCCGGGCGGCAGGAATTCACATGATCCTGGCGACCCAGCGCCCATCCGTCGACGTCATTACCGGACTGATCAAAGCCAATTTTCCCGCCCGGATCTCGTTCCAGGTTACCTCCCGGGTCGATTCCCGCACGATCCTGGATTCCATCGGCTCGGAGCGGCTCCTTGGTGACGGGGACATGCTCTTCCTCCCTCCCGGCACCGCACGTATCATACGCGTTCACGGCGCCTATGTATCCGACCAGGAGATCCGCAAGGTCGTGGAGTTCATCAACCAGCAGGCAAAACCGCGCTACCGCCCCGAGGTCTTTGACGCCAAGAAGGAGATCGAGGCCGGGGAAGTGGATGAAGAGTATGACGAGATGTACGACCTGGCAGTGGAACTGGTCACGGAGACGCAGCAGGCCTCCATCTCCATGGTCCAGAGAAGACTCAGAGTCGGGTATAACCGGGCCGCCAGGATGATCGAGCAGATGGAGCGGGACGGCGTGGTGGGGCCGGCGGATGGGGCAAAGCCGCGAGAGGTCTATGCGAGGAAAATTGACAATTAAAAGGCTAGCGGGACTCGCTCTTTTTTGGTTGCTTTTCCTTTTCGTTCCCGCCGACAGCCCTCCGGGCGCTGCGGTTGAGACGAAAACAGAAGAAGTTGTCATCGAGAGTCTGCAGAAGAGTTACGATTCCGCTGTTGACTTTGTGGCGGAATTTCGGCAAGAGACGGAGCTTAAGACGCTCGCTCGCACCCTCAAGGGGTGGGGAAAAATCTATTTCAAGCGCCCCGGGAGGATGCTTTGGCAGTATGATGAGCCGAAGGGTCAGTTCGTCCTGGCGGACGGGAAAAGTCTTTATTATTACCAGCCGGAGCAAGGACAGGTCATCAAAAGCCCGCTCAAAAACGCCTTTCGCTCGGAGACCCCCCTATCTTTCCTGCTGGGGATAGGCAATCTCAAAAAGGACTTTAAAGTGAGCTTAAAGAATTTGGAACAGGGGAATTATGTCCTCCAGCTTGGGCCGAAGGGAGAGTTGGGAGGGGTGGGCGAGATCGTGTTGGGAATCGATAGTGATACTTTCAATATCGTTTGGACTCGCATTCGAGACGCCGCCGGCAATGTGACCACGATTCGTTTTTCCAACATGCGACGAGGGATCGGGTTGAAAGACTCCTTTTTTCGTCCGCAGGTTCCCGCCGGCGTGGATGTGGTGGAGTTAGGATCGTAAGGGCATGAAGGAAAAGGTCAACATCATCAGTCTCGGTTGCGCGCGCAACCTGGTCGACACGGAGGTCATGGCGGGGCTGCTGCAGCAGGACCACTACGAAATGGTCTCCGAGCCGACCGAGGCGGACATCGTTCTGATCAACACATGCAGCTTCATCGAGGCCGCTAAAGAGGAAGCGATCGATACTATTCTAGAGACGGCCCGCCTGAAAGAAGAAGGAAGGCTCCAAACCCTGGTCGTAGCCGGCTGCCTCCCTCAGCGGTATTTCGAGCAGCTCACTGGTGAGCTGCCCGAGGTGGACCTCTTTATCGGGACGGGTGAAGTTCCGCGCATTGCGGAAATCCTAAAGGAGCACCGCGAAGGCAAAAAGCAAAGGACATACGTCGGTATCCCGCGCTATTTGTACGACCACGTCACGCCCCGCCTACGAACCACCCCGTCTTACACCGCCTTCCTTAAGGTCTCGGAGGGCTGCGACCACAAGTGCGCCTTTTGCATTATTCCCCAGCTCCGCGGTCCCCACCGGAGCCGACCGATCGATTCCATCGTCAAAGAGGCGACGGTGCTGGCCGAGGGCGGGGTCAAGGAAATAAACCTTATCGCCCAGGACCTGACGGCGTACGGCAGAGAGCGCCGAGACGGCGCCACGCTCTACGGGCTGCTCAAGGAAATGGCGCTGGTCTCCGGGATTCACTGGATCCGTCTCCTCTATGCCTATCCAAATTTCCTTGACGAGCCCCTATTGCGCTTGATCCGCGAAAACGAAAAGATCTGCAAGTACGTGGATATCCCCTTTCAGCACATCAGCGCCCGGATCCTGACAAGAATGCGCCGGGGCAAAAGCGGCAGCGCCGTGCGTGAGGCGGTCCATAGGCTCCGCCGGGCGATCCCCGATATCACCCTTCGGACCTCACTCATTGTCGGGTTCCCCGGCGAGACCGATGAGGATTTTCGGGAACTCCTGGATTTTGTCGAGGAAGCGCAATTTGACCGCCTGGGAGTTTTCAAATACTCTTTCGAGGATGGAACAGCCGCCGCCCTGATGGAAGATCAGCTCCCTGAGGAAGAAAAGGAGCGGCGCTGGCAGGAGGTGATGGAGCTTCAAGCGGAAATCTCCCGCAGAAAAAATGAGACCTTGATCGGCACGGCGCAGCGCGTTATGATTGAGGGCCGTGACGCGGATACGGGAAGGCTCTTCGGTCGCACTCAGGCTCATGCCCCCGAGGTGGACGGGGCTGTTACCATCGAGAAGGGTCTGAGCGATGAAAGGCAAAACAACGTACGACCGGGTGACATGGTAGACGTGAGGATTACCCAGGTCCTTGACTATGATTTGATTGGTGACATACTACATGGCTAACACTAAACCAAGCCAGGATAAAAAGTTGAGGAAAGAGCTGCTAAAAAAAGCGGAGGAAACTCTGCTGGAGACAAAAAAACAGCTTCTCCGGGAAATCCGGGAGCGGGTAAAGGAGGAGACGGAGGGGAGCAAGGACGAGGGGCGGGACACCTATGACCTGGCCAGCGATGAGAGAGATCGGGAGATCAATTTCATCCTGAATGATAGAGAGCGAGAGAAGCTGCACGCCATCGACGACGCGCTGCAACGGATCAAGGACAAAACTTACGGGATCTGCGAGTGCGGCTGCGAGAACTGCGAAGGCGAGATACAATTAGGACGGCTGAAGATTCTTCCCTTCACCCGCTTGTGCGTAAAGTGCCAGGAGGAGATGGAAAAAGAGAGGAAGCTGCAAAAGAAATTTGAAGACGAGAGAACCTACCGCAAGCTCGCGATCACGGATATCGAGGAGGAAAACCTCTAATTTCCACGCAGTCCCTACCCGACAACAATCGTCAATCGCTTATAACAGCGGGCGGCGAATCCTTCCCTCTCCCAAGACAAAAACCATAATAGCTGCCGTAACCAGGACTGCGATAAGGGTTGCAATGGCAGCCTTGGTGGTATCCAGCTTATGAATTTTCTCCGTGCCAAGGAAAACAAGATAGAAACTGTACAGAAAGGCGAAGACCCCAAGAACGGGCACCCAGGCGAGTACCAGACAGGCCCCGGCGTAAGCGCATATACGCAGGCTCCCTTCGTAATCCCCTTCTCCTTGGAAAACAAACTGGGACGCCAGCATCAAGATGCCGGGGCCGAAGATAAAAGCCAAGACAACCAAGAAGAGGGCATTGACGGCATCGGGAAAACCGCCGACAATAACCTTGAGGATAAAATAAAAAAGTCCACAGATGCCCAAAAAAATCAAGGGGTTCTCGAAGCCTCCGGTGGCCGGCATGTCACGGTAAAACCCCCGTGGGTCCGATATCACCTTGCGCCAAACCGACACAAAAGCCTTGGGACCCTCTTGGGGAAGAAACTCACTGTCGCTCATAACCCCTCCTGTGGCTGCCTGAATCCAGCTTCATGACCGGTATAATAGATGAAAAAAGCAAAGGGAAGCAAGATCTTTCTGGCTCGATAGAAGCCCGAGCCAGGGCGGTTCTCAAAGAGATCTACCATGCCGCTATCCATGCGGTCCAGCCTGCCCTTCTCTTAAAAAAGAAACTAAAGATTTCGGATTCTACTCTCCTGGTAGAGGGTACGCAGGGACAACGCCGTTTCTCCTTGACAGGCAATGTCTACGTAGCCGGCGTGGGAAAGGGCGTCGACCTTACGGCGCCGCTTTGGGGAGCTTTTTTTGAAAACCGATTCCAGGGAGGTGTGCTCCTTGCCCGGGAGCGCTCTTTCAAGGGTCGAGCAGAGCGGATTTCGATTGCCGTCGGGGACCATCCGCTCCCTGGCGAGCGCAGCCTGGCAGGAACGGAGCGCTGCCTCGATCTCCTGCGCAGCGCCGGTCCTAAGGATTGGGTCGTTTTTTTTCTCATGGGCGGCGCCTCCTCTCTTTTGGTGAAGCCTGCGCCGGGCCTCACGCTGGAAGACAAGCGGACAGTAACGGACCTCCTGTTAAAAAGCGGGATGGATATCTCTGAGATGAACTGCATTCGGAAGCACCTATCCGGGGTCAAAGCCGGAGGGATACTGCGCCATGCCTATCCGGCCAGAGTGGTGACGCTCGCTATTTCCGACGTTCCGGGAGATGACCCCGCAGTGATCGGCTCCGCCCCTTCTTTTCACGATCCCACCACTTACAGGGATGCCTGGAACATACTAAGGAGATACCACCTGCTAAACAGGACTCCACCCAGAGCGAGAGACTATCTGCTCCGAGGGGTTCGGGGGGAAATCCCCGAGACGTTAAAGCCCGGAAGCGTACTCTCCGGCCAAAGTCCTTTGATTCTCCTGGCCAACAACCGAGAAGCGCTGGCCGCGGCAAAGCACAAAGCCGAATCCCTGGGTTTTAAAGCGATTATTCTGACCGCCGAGTTAAGCGGAGATAACGAGACAAGGGCGAGAGAATTATGCTCCTTTTTAAAGCAGGTAAAAAATGGGCCCAGAAAATATCGCCGCCCGCACTGCTTTCTCCTGGGCGGAGAAACCACCGTACGGGTTCGAGGAAAGGGGATGGGAGGGAGAAACCAGGAATTTGCGCTGGTCAGCGCGCTAGAATTGACGGGCTGCACGGGCCTTTCTATGCTGAGCGCGGGCAGCGACGGAAGCGACGGACCTACCAGCGCAGCAGGGGCCTTTACCGATGGCGGGACTATTTCCAGAGCCCGCGCCCTCGGCCTCGATCCCTACCGGGCCCTCCGCAACAATGATTCCTACAACTTCTTCAGTCGCCTGGGGGAGCTATTTTGCCCCGGCCCCACCGGAACCAATGTGTTGGATTTTAAAATCGTCTTGTTGTACTAGTTTTGCTTGGAAAAAGACGGGGCAGGTTCTGGTTTGTTTCAAAACCTGCCCCGTCTTTAAAACCGAATGTGAAGCCAGGAGGGTTTAATCGCCGCCTTTAGCCGCTATGAATTCAATAGTTGTCAAAGTATTCTTACCACCCTTTTCCGTATAAACAATCGAGGCCGAAGAGCCCAAGCCAATATCGCCCATCTTGGCGTTCTCTGGTTTAAGGGCCGTTACCTTGGTTTTTTTATCGAAATCCAGGGTGACAAGCTTGCCTTCTTTGGTAACCAAAATCATGTAGTTTTTCTCGGTATCCAAAAGCCCCACATCGCCTGAGGCCTTCTCTGCCTTCTTTTTTTCCGCTTTTTTCTCCTGGGCAAAAGTCGGAGAGACTAAAACGAAAGAGAAAAACACCGCCAACATACCGACAAGTATCGACTTCATATTTATTTTTCCTCCTGCTTCTTGGAATGGCTGTCTAAAAATCCGGGTAGGATTATTCTCCTCCCTTGGCCGCTTTGTATTGGATTTTGCTTATGATCTTCTTATTGCCCTGGGTTTGGTATTCCGCGGTAGCGGAAGAGCCTAGACCGATATCCCCAACCTTGGAATCCGTTGGAACGATCTTAGTCACCTTGGTCTTGTTATCAAAATCGACCGTGATGAGCTTACCCTCTTTGGTAACAAGGATCAGGTAATTCTTCTCCAGGTCGAGAAGCCCGACATCTCCTCCGGCCTTGATTGGTTTCGCTTTTGCCTCAGCCGGTTTCGCCACTGGCGTCGCTTTCTTTGCCTCGGCCACCGCAGGCGCTGCCGGCTTTGCCGGAGCCGTCATCTCCTCCTGAACGGCACAAGAGGAAAGGGTAAAAACCATATAAATGAGTAAGAGCGCGGCTACTGAGATCAAGCTTTTCATTTCATCCTCCTAAGCTCTAGCGAAAACCTCGCTGGTTGCAAAATGATGAAGACGGCCTCTCATTTAATATTTCTTGTCCTGCCTTACAATAGGACTTCAGTAGGATTTTCTAGCTAAGACTTAGGTCCTAGTAGCACTCCTTCCCTATCCGTCTCGTTTTATCGCCAACCCAGTGAAAGGGGTCTGCCATTGGCGAATGCAAGATTTTTATGTATCTTACCGGTATCTTCTTCTTATACGACTGAGGGGTAAAAAATGGGTCCAATCAAAGTCGTTATTGCTGATGACCATACCCTTTTCCGAGAGGGACTGAAGCGGATCCTGTCTCTAGAAAAGGATATCCTGGTGGTTGGAGAGGCCTCTCGCGGAGATGAGGTAGCCAAAGTCGTAGACCGAACCAAGCCGGATGTGGTGCTATTAGACCTCAAGATGCCCAAAGGAGATGTGATTCAAACTCTGCTGGAGTTAAACGAAAAAAACCCGGCCACCAAAGTGGTTGTCCTTACGGCCTACTCGGAAGACGAAAATATTCTCAATGCCGCCAAGGGCGGGGCCAAGGGTTACGTGCTGAAGGGTGTCTCCTCTGCAACCCTCTTGCAGGCCATCAAGACGGTTCATAGCGGCGGGCTTTGGGTTGATAAAGAGATTTCATCGGCCGATGCCTTCGAGGAGATCGCCATGTCGCAGTCCGGCAAACATGGCACAGAACCAGTAAACGAGGCGGTGAAACATCTGACCAAAAGAGAGGTGGAGATTTTAAGACTCGTTGCTGAAGGTCTGACCAATGAAGAAATCGGCAAAAGGATCTTCATCAGCGAGAAGACTGTAAAAACACATCTCACTAACATCTTTGATAAACTCAAGGTCAATAATCGCTTCAAGGCTGCCCTTTTTATAATGAATCGCCCATCGGAAATCGCGTCACAATCTCCTGCCGCGAGGGGAAAAGGGCGGAGTTAATGAAAGAGCAGTAAGAGGTTGGCTGCCTATGGGTGCCGGGGCGTTTTCCAAACCAAAGATAATGACGCTGGAGGATCAATGGCTCCAGCAGAAGGAAAAGACGCTCGCTTGGCTAAGAGTGGGCTTTTCCGTGGCGGCCATTCTGGTAATCCAGCTTAACCCGGAGAGGGTAGCCAGATTCCCCATTCTCTCTTATACCTTCCTCTACTCTTTTCTTCTTTACAGTCTGCTGATCTTGTATCTCACCAGAAGGGAAAAGGCGGACTCCAGGAAAATCGGCTTTGTCACCACTTGCCTGGACCTGGTCTGGATTTCTGCGATGGTCTTTTCTACAGGAGGATCCAGAACCCCCTTTTTCGTCTATTACCTCTTCCCGGTCATCACCGCCAGTTCCCGCTACGGCACAAAGGGAGGACTTCTCGTGGCCTTAGTGGGTGTAGCCCTTTATGGGTTTGTCCGCTATCTACGCCTATCGGATAGGCCATTGGGGATAGATATTTTTATTATTCGATCGATCTACCTCTTTGTGCTCGCGTACATCTTCGGCTTTCTCAGCGAATTTGAAAAGAAGCAGAATGAAAAGCTCATGGCCCTTTACAAAACCGCCGGGGAGGCAGCGACACAGGAAGAGAGGCGAAGAATTGCCCGCGGGCTTCACGACCGCCTGCTGCAAGTGCTGGCAAGCCTGACGCTTCGTCTGGAAACATGCCGCAGGCATCTGATCGAGACGCCAAAGGATCTCAGCCGCGAGCTTGCGTTAATGGAGCAGGCTACGCGAGGGGCGATGGCGGAGATCCGAGGATTTCTCTCGGGAAAAGATAACGTGGACTTTGCCCCTGGGACCCTGATCGAAAAACTCAGAGAAGAGATGCGCTTCCTGCGCGACGGGCTGGGCCTGCAGGTGGTGCTGGAGAGTGAACCTGACGATCTCAATCTCCCTGCTTCGGTCGAGGAGGAGATCTACTACGTCCTGAGAGAAGGGCTAAGAAATGTTACACGACACGCCCATGCGTCAAAGGCCGAGATCCTCTTGGAAGAAACGGGGGCCGAAATTCGCGGATCATTGAAAGACGACGGAGTCGGCTTTGACGCATCGGCAGCAAGAAATAGCGACGGATTTGGCTTGATTTCGATGGAAGAGAGAATCAAAAAGCTCGGCGGGGAACTGTCCGTCGAAACTTCTCCCGGCAAAGGAACCAGGATTTCTTTTAGAGCGCCCTTATGGAGAGAAAATGTCGCGACTGAAAACCAATAGGGGGGCTGTTCTGGATACGCAAGGAGGTGGGCCCAGGCCCCAAGAAATTGGAACCTGAGCCCATCAGGATGGGGTGACTCCAACTAGTCGCCCCGCCACAACTACTCGCCCTTTTTCGCCTTGACCTTAAATTCAAGGACATCAATTACGTTTTTGTCGCCTGCCTGTTTGTAAGTAATTGAGGCCGCCTGCCCGAGACCGATATCGCTCATCTTTGCCGGTCCAGGAACAAACTTAGTCACCTTGGTCTTTTGATCGAAATCGACAGTAACAAGCTTGCCCTCTTTGGTCACAACGATCATATAGTTCTTCTCTGTATCCAAGAGACCAACATCCCCAGTTACCTTCAAGGGTTTAGCTTTTTTCTCCTGGGCCAAAGCCGGGGCTACCAAGAAAAACGCTAAAACAACGGTTGCACAAGTTAGATTTCTTCCCATGTTCGTCTCCTCTTCTTTTTATAAGCCTATTCGCCTTTCTTTGCCTTGACGGCGTATTCAACGGATGTGGCGATATTTTTTCCGCCTTTGCCGGCATTATAAGTCACAGCCGCCGACTGTCCTAAATTGATATCACTCATCTTGGCTGGCTGCGGTACGAGCTTAGTTACCTTGGTTTTACCAGTAAAATCCGCGGTGATGAGCTTGCCCTCTTTGGTAACCAGGATCAGGTAATTTTTCTCCAGATCCATAAGGCCCACATCGCCCGACGCTTTTACCGGTTTTACTTTTGCCTCAGCCGGTTTCGCCTTTGCTTCAGCTGGTTTCGCCGCTGGCGCCGCTTTCTTTGCCTCGGCCACCGCAGGCGCTGCCGGCTTTGCTGGTGGAGCTACCTTCTCCTGTTCCAGAGCACAGGACGAGAGAGCGAAAATCACCAAAACCACGCCTGTTATCGAAAGTAGGTTATTCATTTTTGCCCTCCAGTTGTTGAAAAATTTTTTAGGACTTAAGTTTTAAATACAGTCTACAACTTAAGCCCTATACTAAAACACTCCACCCCTTGTCAAGCGGAAAATAGATGGGCCCGGTCCCGCCCCCAATCGCGATAGCTCGGAAGGGGGAAAGTTAGAGAAAAATTGCCTTTAAGTTGAGCGCGCCGGGATAACGACAAACCGGTCATGGCGGTTCTTCTGCCAGCACCCCTCGTTCTGTTCCTTGCACACCGGCAGTTCTTCGCCATAGCTTTTGGTCGAAATCCGTCCCTTGGCGATCCCCAAAGTGATCAGATAGTCCCTGGCAGCTTGAGCTCGTTTGGCCCCCAGCGCCAGGTTGTATTCATTGGTCCCGCGCTCGTCGCAGTGACCTTCGATCTCCGCCCGCGCAGAGGGGTTGGCCTTGAGCCAATCCGCGTTTGCCTTAAGGGTTGCCCGCGCGTCTGGCTTCAGGTCGTAGCGGTCGAAATCAAAATAGATATCCTTCAGCGGACCTGCCGCCGGAGCCTTGCCCTCACGCCTCGCTTCCAAACTTGAAGCTGGAGCCTTCGACTTGGCAGCAGCTTGCGGGGGCTTCTGTTTAGCCGTGGCCTGTGCTGGCGCAGAAGGGGCCTCTGGTTTGGTGGTCGCTGGCGGAGGACAGCCGGTTAACGAAACCAATGCCAGGATCATTAACCCATAGAGCGTTACATTCCATTGATTAGACATCTTCCTCTCCTTTCCTATGGCTAATAAAGGTCCTGACGGATTTATACCACCCCACTCTCAAGCCTGTCAATCTAAAGTCGTATTCCATACCCTACCTGACCCTACCTGAGTTTACCCCGTATTGTGCCCGTCTCCTGAGAAAGGAGGTACGGAACGGCCTCCTTAAGGAGCGCCGCAAAAATGCGGGTATATTTTTCCTTAGCTTCATCTGTGGCAAATGTTTGATCGCTGGGCAGCTCAAAATGCATGCTTTTTCTTGCCAAGCGCAAGATACCCTCGACCTTAGCGGCCCAGGCGCCAATCTCTATAGCTTCTAACGGCTCTATCAAGAGATCTACAGCGGGGATATCCGATTGGTTCCCTAGAATTCGGCCTCGGATGTCTTGGTAGAGCATCTTGACGATACTGGCCTCTTTCCGTGAGATCCCTACAGTCGCCACCTGAATTTTACTATCTGTATTGTACTGGTGGATGTCGATGTAGAGATTTAAATCGCCATTGGAGGCCTCGAAAACCAAATCTCTGTAAGCACGATAAATCTCGCGTGCGCGCTGACTGTGCAGCTCGGGGCCTTCTGAGTAAGGGGTTTTCTCCGTCGGCCGGTTGACGTTAATTCGCCAACCCCCAGCCTCCGTGGGCGTGAAGCCCTTGGCGATGACCGCTGCAATTCCTGTCCTATAACTGACGCGTTTCGCCATCTCAGCCGTGTACTCATCGTAGCTGCCGTGAGGGGCGCCGATGACAACCCCTGAAAGCTGTTTTCTAGACTCAATCAGATCAAATCTGCCCAAGTCCACCAGCCTTACCTGTATTTGGGGCAGTCTGAGTGGATTTTCCCGCAGGAATGTTATTACCTTATCGACCCACTGAGATAGGATTTCAGTGTAAAGCTCTTCGGTTGGCTCCGAAGCGGAAAATTGAGGAAGCCGGATATTGACACCCTTCTCTGCAATCAAAAGGACCCCGTGATGCTTCACCCCGGAGACGCGCCAGGAAATCCTATCCAGCGGCTCGATCGCCATGATGAGACTCGGGGCTTCCCGGCCCGCGATAATTTGATCGCGGATCTGATCGTAGGCCTCTTTTAGGGCGCCAGCCTCCTCAAAAGTCAAGCCGCTCGTAGCCACTTCGATTCTATCCGATGCTTCACTTTCACCCGACCTATGGATTCCTACGTACAGGGAAAGGCGTCCCCTGGCCGCCCTACGAAGGATGCGCTTGTAGTCCCTGAACACGCTTCCTCGCTCCAACGGACTAGAAGATGACGCCGGATAAGGGCGCGAGCTCACAATAGGCTGAGTGACGCTGAGCCGCTTCGATTTGAAGCCGTAGGCGATGACCAGTCCGGCGCCTGTCCGGTCGCTCAGCGCTGTCGCCAGTATATCGGAATCCGGATCAACTCTCCCATGTGGCGCCCCGATAACAACCCCTTCCAACCCCTGCGTCGCTTGCCGGTACCCAAAATGGCCCAATTCCTTCAGGTCTTCGCGAAGGATGGGCCTATTAAGACTGCACGCGGATAGGAGAACCAGAACTGTCGCGCCTCTTAGAGTTGCGAGGACCTTAGAAGGAAATGGGATCACGATTCAGCGTAGGTTAAAAATCTCTTGATAAAGCTTCACCGTCTCAGTGAAGTTCTTATATTCCTCCGGGTGTTCCACAATCCGCTTATACCCCTTGAACAACCGTGGTGGATCCGGGTTTACATCCGGACGGATGGGAATTCGGCTGAACCCGACGAGCATTTTTTGCCCTTCCTTGGACAGCAAAAAGTCTATGAAAAGTTTGGCTGCATTCGGGTGCGGGGCTTTGGCCGCCAGCATCATCGGATTGACTTGAACGGCCACCGGCTCCAGAGGAACCCAATCCATTGGCGCTCCCCTAGAGGTTTCTCTTTGAATCGTCGGAGCGTAGGCGACGATCAGCGAGTATTCTCCGGCCACGGTCAGTTGCACGCGGTTTGTGTTCCCTCGCATGAGCACAGGATCCTGCGCGGCGAGCTTTTTGAAATAGGAAACAGCCTTTTCCCTCCCCCAGGCCCTAATGAGCCCTGAGAGCAGGCCGTAGGCCTCGTCGTCGATAGAGATTTTCTTTCCCTTCCACTTCGGATCCAACAACTGTTCGTATGTTTTCGGGACGTCCTCCTTTTTAACCAGGTTTGTGTTGTAGCCCAAGACGTACGGATTAACATAATACGCCGTCCAGTAGCCTTCATTATCGACAAGATCTTCCTCTATTGTCTTGCTTTCCGGCGAACGATAAGGCGCTAGAAACTTAGCATTCATCAACGGGAGCACCATCTCTCCTCTGCCGGACACAACATCCCAGGCGTACCGCCCGCCACGCGCCTCGGTCTGGATCTTATTGAGGAGTGGACCCCCGCCCGTGCGAAAGAGATCCACCTTAATGAAAGGGTATTTCTTCTCAAACTTATCGACGACCTTCTTGCTCTGGGATAAGGTCATCGTGGTGAAATAGACTAACTCGCCCTCTTTTTTTGCCGCCTCAATTAGCGCCGGGTCCGGACCGCTCTGCGCCAATCCAGCAGTCGGACAAATCAAGTAAACGAGTATCGCTACGATGAACCCTGTCTTCATGTTCATAAAATAGGCCCCCTTTTTTCTCCTTGAGCACCCCCACACCGATTGGTCTGGCCAGTGCGTTGCTGGTTTTATAAGACTTTAGTCGTAGTCAATAACGTAAGAAGCTACCGTCTATCTAACTGATATTTCAGTAAAAAGCGAATTTTTTCCTGTTGACCCGTAAAAAAACTTCAATGATAAACTAAGACTTTCAGTGTAGTGGTATATGAGCCTAGATCGGAAGGCATGTCAAGAAAAAAATTTGCCCTACGTTTAACCTCGGTGGGTTCGTCTTTTCCGAGCTTGAGCTACTTATCTTTGTCGGGTAATCTACAAAGGTCTTATGCTTGCCAAGCGCATTATCCCCTGCCTCGACGTGGATGCGGGCCGGGTAGTGAAAGGAGTAAGGTTTGTCGGTCTCCGCGACGCCGGTGACCCGGTAGAGATCGCCGGCATCTACGATCGGGAAGGCGCGGACGAGCTCTGCTTCTTGGATATCACGGCTTCGCACGAAAAGAGGGACATTATCCTCGATGTAGTCGCCCGCACGGCGAACGAAGTTTTCATGCCGCTGACGGTCGGCGGGGGCATCGCCAAAATCGAAGATATCCGCAAGCTTCTCAGGTCCGGCGCGGATAAGGTCTCCATCAATACCGGGGCCGTGGCCCGGCCGGAGTTTGTCCGCGAGGCGGCGCAGGACTTCGGCAGCCAATGTATCGTGGTTGCCATTGATGCCAAGCGAGCGGGCAGAGGGTGGGAGGTTTTTACTCACGGCGGAAGAAAACCGACCGGGATCGATGCCTGCGAGTGGGCGGAAAAGATGGCGGCCTACGGCGCGGGGGAGATTCTTCTTACCAGCATGGACCGGGACGGCACCAAGGAAGGCTACGATTTGGAGCTGACCAGGGCGATTGCCGATCGGGTCCAGATCCCTGTGATTGCCTCCGGCGGGGTTGGCAATCTGGAGCATATTTACGAAGGTCTGACTGCCGGTGGGGCCAGTGCCGCGCTGGCCGCTTCCATCTTTCACTATCGGGAATACACCATCGCGGAGTGTAAGAATTATCTTCATGCAAGAGGCATTCCGGTGCGCCTCACCCATTCATGACCGCCTTCCTTCCCACAATCAGTGCCGCCGAGCTGAAAAAAAGGCTTCAGCACATTACCGGCGAGAGAAACCCTTTCAGTAGTCCCCGTCACCTGGCTCAGGTGGAAAACTACATTGAGAGGGAGTTTGCAAGCTACCGGCTCAGCGTCGAAAGCGACACCTTCACTCACTTGGGCAGAAGCTACCGCAACATCATCGGACGGGCCGGGCCGGAACGCAGTGGGCCGCTGATTATTCTCGGGGCCCATTTCGATTCCGTGGAGGGCACCCCGGGGGCGGACGATAACGCCAGCGGGGTGGCCGTCCTTCTGGAGGCGGCAAGAATTCTATCCGGTTTGAGACTCCGATCG